>ORJL010148492.1_pt1 | contig 83640 bp, 85 predicted proteins | sample 1779941 | NCBI WGS metagenome assembly ORJL01 (sample SAMEA104232317, study PRJEB22302) | groundwater metagenome | biome: forest; feature: aquifer; material: groundwater | place: USA | collected 2011-08-07 | depth 5.8 m | reverse complement strand
GTGGATGGGGCGGGGAACCCCAGCGCCTGGTCGGGCTTCCGCTCATTGATCATTGACCTGACCCCGCCTGCGGCGCCGTCGCTCACCTCTCCGGCTGACGCCGGGACCACGGGCGTCACGCCCGCGTTTGACTGGAGCGACGTATCCGACCCCGCCGGCGGGGTGACCTACACCCTGCAAGTCGGGAACCAGGACTACTCCACAATCGCATTGACCCAGAGCGGGCTAACCGTTTCGGAGTACACCCTGACCGCAGCGCAGGCCCTGGCTGTAGGTAGCTACAGTTGGAGGGTGAAGGCAGCGGACGGGCTGGCGAATGGCAGCGCCTGGAGCGCGTCCCGCTCATTCACCGTGGTGGTGGGCCTGGCGGATACGGCTTGGCCCATGTTCCGCCACGACCCTCAGCACACGGGAAGGAGCCCCTATGTAGGGCCCTCCACCCCCGTCCTCAAGTGGAGCTACGCCACCGGGAGCTTCATCCGCTCCTCCCCGGCCATCGGGGCTGACGGCGCCATCTATGTGGGTTCCAATGACGGAAGGCTCTATGCCCTCAACCCCGACGGCACTCTCAAGTGGAGCTACGCCACTGGGGACGAAATCTCCTCCTCCCCGGCCATCGGTGCTGACGGCGCCATCTACGTGGGCTCCTATGACAGCAAGCTCTATGCCCTCAACCCAGACGGCACCCTCAAATGGAGCTATGCAACCGGGGGCTGGATACAGTCCTCTCCGGCCATCGGGGCTGACGGAACCATCTACGTGGGCTCCTGGGACGGCAAGCTCTTAGCCCTGAACACCAACGGCACCCTCAGGTGGAGCTACGCCTTCGGGCACGACATCTCCTCCTCCCCGGCCATCGGGGCTGACGGCGCCATCCATGTGTTCTCCTATGACACCAAGCTCCATGCCCTCGACCCCAACGGCACCCTCAGGTGGAGCTACATCACCGCGGGCGGCGTGGGTGGCATCTACTCCTCCTCCCCGGCCATCGGGGCTGACGGCGCCATCTATGTGCGCTCCTGGAACGACCAGCTCTATGCCGTCGGCCCCAACGGCACGGGCAGGTGGAGCTACACCACCGGGGGCGGCATCTACTCCTCCTCCCCGGCCATCGGGGCTGACGGCACTATCTACGTGGGATCCGGTGACAACAAGCTCTATGCGCTCAACCCCAACGGCAGCCTCAGGTGGAGCTACACCACCGGGGACAACATCACCTCCTCCCCGGCCATCGGGGCTGACGGCGCCATCTATGTGGGCTCCTGGGACGGCAAGCTCTATGCCCTCAACCCCAACGGCACCCTGAAGTGGAGCTATGCCACTGGTGCCGAAATCTCCTCCTCCCCGGCCATCGGTGTTGACGGCACCCTCTACGTGGGCTCCGAAGACGGCAAGCTCTACGCTTTTGAGCGGGATACCACCCCGCCCGCCTCGCCCACCCTGGCCACGCCTGCCGATGGGGCCAGGACCAATGACACTACCCCCACCCTGGACTGGGCCGATGTGTCCGACCCCTCCGGCGTCACCTACTCCCTCCAGGTGGATGACAACGCTGATTTCTCCTCGCCAACTGTGAGCAAGACGGGGCTGACCTCGTCGGACTACACCCTCGCCGGGGGCGAGGCCCTGCTCGAAGGGACGTACTACTGGAGGGTGAAGGCCAGAGACGGGGAGGGCAACGAGAGCGACTGGACGGCCTCCCGCTCCTTCACCGTGGACACCACGCCGCCGGCTGCTCCCACCCCGGTGTCCCCCGCCAACGGGGCAGTGAGCAGCAGCGCCACCCCCGCCCTGGACTGGTCCGATGTCTCCGATGCCTCGGGCGTAAGCTACCGCGTCCAGGTGGACAACAACGCTGACTTCTCCTCGCCGGAGACAGACGCCAATGGCCTGACCCAGAGCGCCTACACCCCCACCATCGCTCTGGCCCAGGGCAGCCAGTTCTGGCGGCTGAAGGCAGTGGACGGCGTGGGCCTGGAAAGCCCCTGGACCGACGCCTGGTCGTTCACCGTGGTCCCCCCGCCCGCCGCCCCAACGGGCCTGGCCAAGATCAGCCCGGACAATAACCCGCTGCCCGCCTTCAAGTGGAACGCCGTGTCCGGCGCCGCCAGCTACGAGGTGCAGGTGGACAGCGGCAACTGGACCAACATTGGGAACAAGCTCACCTACGTCCAGCCCTCGGTGTTGAGCAAGGCCAGCCACACCTTCTCGGTACGGGGCAAGGATGGGGCGGGCAACGCCGGCGCAGCGGCCAGCTTCAGCTTCACCGTAAGCGTGGAGCCGAGTCTGGCCAACACGAAGATTGCCTTCGGTTCAAACCGGAATGGCGAGTACGATATCTATGTGATCAACCCCGATGGGACTGGGGAGACCAGGCTGACCACCGACCCTGCTCGAGATCTCTACCCCTCGTGGTCGCCCGACGGCACAAAGATTGCGTTCGTCTCCTACAGGGATGGCAGCCCTGGAATCTACGTGATGAACGTTGACGGGTCCGGCCAGGCCAAGCTCACCGGCAACGTAAGATTAGACGCGACGCCCGTGTGGTCACCCGACGGGTCGAAGATAGCTTTCTCCTCTGACCGTGACGGCAACATCGAGGTTTACGTCATGGACTCCAACGGCGCCAACCAGGTCCGCCTGACCAACAATGGAGGCCAGGATGAGGTGTGGGCATGGTCTCGGGATGGCGCCCAAATGGCTCTCTGGTCACGCGACGGCAGCCTCGGGTTCTTCGTCATGAACGCCGATGGTTCCAACCAGACTCGGCTCACCGGCACCTCCACGTCTGATGTTGGTGGATCGTGGTCGCCGGATGGCGCCAAGCTTGGTTTCAATTCTAACCGCGCTGGCAATTGGGAAATCTATGTGATGAACGCCGACGGCTCTGCCCAGACCCGGCTCACCTCCAACAGTTCCGACGACCAGGGCGGCGTATGGTCGCCTGACAGTTCGAAACTAGCCTTCCACAGCACCCGTGATGGCGGCTGGACGACCTACACGATGAACGCTGACGGCTCTGCGCAGACTAGGCTCACCACCGGCCCAGGCAACAACAGCTACCCCGCCTGGTCCCCCTTCTTGCCGGACATCACTGGCCTGGCCAACAGCGCCTGGGCCAAGTTCCGGCATGACGCCCAGAACACAGGCAGAAGCCCCTATGTGGGACTCTCCACCCCCACCCTCAGGTGGAGCTACGCCACCGGGGCCAACATCTATTCCTCCCCGGCCATCGGGGCCGACGGCACCATCTATGTGGGCTCCCGGGACAACAAGCTCTATGCCCTCAGCCCCAGCGGCTCCCTCAAGTGGAGCTACGCCACCGGGGGCGAGATCTACTCCTCCCCGGCCATCGGGGCCGACGGCACGCTCTACGTGGGCTCCCTTGACAGGAAGCTCTATGCGCTCAACCCCGATGGCGCCCTCAGGTGGAGCTACGCCACCGGTGGTGGTATCGACTCCCCGGCCATCGGGGCCGACGGTGCCGTCTATTTCGGTTCCACTGACAGGAAGCTCTATGCCCTCAACCACGACGCCTCGCTGAGGTGGAGGTACGCCACGGTGGGTGAGGTAGTCTCCTCCCCGGCCATCGGTGCTGACGGCGCTATCTACGTGGGCTCGTATGACAACAAGCTCTACGCCCTCAACCCCGACGGCACACTCAGGTGGAGCTACGCCACCGCGGAAGACATCTACTCCTCCCCGGCCATCGGGGCTGACGGCGCCATCTATGTGGGGTCCGAAGACGGCAAGCTCTACGCCATAAACCCCGATGGCAGCCTCCGGTGGAGCTACGCCACCGGTAGCTACATCGAGTCCTCCCCCGCCATCGGGGCTGACGGCACCATCTATGTGGGTTCACAGGATAAGAAGCTCTATGCCCTCAACCCCGACGGCACTTTGAAGTGGAGCTACGCCACCGGGGGCGACATCCGCGCCTCCTCCCCCGCCATCGGGGCTGACGGCACCATCTATGTGGGTTCACAGGATAAGAAGCTCTATGCCCTCAACCCCGACGGCACTTTGAAGTGGAGCTACGCCACCGGGGGCGACATCCGCGCCTCCTCCCCGGCCATCGGTGCTGACGGCACGCTCTATGTGGGCTCCGGTGACGGCAAGCTCTATGCCATCGGGCAGGCTGCAACTCCCACCCCAACGCCCACGCCTACGCCCACTCCCACTCCTGTGCCTACGCCAACCCCCACGCCGACGCCTGCTCCTACCCCCAGCCCTAGCCCCATGCCTACGCCCGCACCCACGGTGAGCTACACCAGCGGGCGATTCGTTTCCGCTAGTATCTCCGGCACCCAGGTGTCGGTCCCCGTGGGCTCCACGGTAACCGCCTACGTTACCCTGAACGCCACGGCAGCTACTACCGGGTCCCTGAAGGTGGAGGTGTGGAAGGATGTCGTGCTGAGCTTTGACCAGCTCAAACAGGGATGTACCTCCACCGTCTCCCTGGTCGCAGGCAGCCAGGAGGGACTGGGGTGCACCTTCGTGGCGGACCAACTCACAAGCAACAACGTGGGGGAAGTGCGCCAGTACTACCTCAAGGTCCTCTGGAACGACGGGGTTATCTACGACCCCACCAACCCGGACACCCGGGAGAGCGTGGTGACCACGCCCGTGCTCCAGCCCACGCCTACACCTATGCCCACACCAACACCTACGCCCGTGCCCACACCGACGCCAACTCCCATGCCCACGCCCACACGCACCCCGACCCCAACACCTACCTCTACAGCAACACCCACGCCTGCGCCTACCCCGACTCCAAAGCCTACTCCTACACCCGCGCCGGCGCAGCCCACCACGCTGGTGACCATCTCCTCGGCTAACCTGACGTTTGGCGGTTCGGCCACGCTGCAACTGAAGGTGCAGAACATACCCCTTACGGGGTTCGCCGGCTACGACCTTCAGATCACCTTCGATCCCTGGGCCATCGAGGTCACCGGCGTGAGTGGAGGCGACGCGCCCTTCAACAACCCTGTCTACAACATAAACAACCAGTCGGCAGGGACGATCAGCATCAACGATGCTCAGCCGGCAGGTCCCACCTCCGGCAGTTGGGTGGTGGCCAATATCGGCGTCCGGCCCAGGTCCCAGGTACAGACCTGGACGACCGTGGACATCACTATCAGCGCCCTGGCCGATAACACCCCCGCGGAGATTACCCCCAGGCAAGCGGTGCCGGGTGTCGTGACCGTGGGCCGGCCTACGGTGACCGAAACGCTTGTGACAACGCGGGACCCGAGCTCGACCGGTGGCCTGATCAGAATGACGCTACGGGCCTCGGGTGCGCAAGACGCCCAGGGGCAGTCCGTCAGTCTACCTGGAGGGGTAAGACGGGCCAGCACCGCCATGGGCTATAGCCCCACCTGCATGCAGATCATAGACGTCAAAGGGGTAGCCCCGTTCTCCCAGGTGGCCTGGAGCCAGGCCGGCGGGCTGCTCACCATCACTGCGGACGTGGACCCGCTACAGCCGCCACAACAGCCGCCCTTTGACATGGTATCGCTGGTGCTCCGGTTGACAGGCCCCGCGACCACCCCGTGCTCGCTGTCCACGGTGTCGGAGACTGCGTACCGGGCAGCGGCTTCCGCCGGCTCGGACCCTTCGCTCGCCTCAGCGAGGTCGCCACAGAGCTTCCTGCGGGGCGATGCTGACGGCTCGGGCACGGTGACTATCACGGATGCCATCTACATCCGCCAGTACCTGGCGGGGCTGCGCACGGCGGACCAGATACGGCTGCTGGATGTGGCCTCAGTCTTCCCGGACGCGCCGTCATCGGGGCAGGACAATGGGGACAAGGTCTCCATCTTCGATGCCATTCAAATACGGAAGTACAAGGCTAACTTGCTGGACGGGTATTACAACCCCAAGTAGCTGTGATCACGTGCAATAGTCAAAGGAGGCATGCCATGGTAAAGGGTGTACGGGGGCTGGGTGGTCAGGGTCTTGTGCTCATGCTCGTGGTAGTCCTGGTAGCAGCGTCCGGCCTGCTCTTCCTCGCAGGTAGGGGCGCCGCCCAGACAGTCACCACGGTGACTGTGGGCCCGGCCACCCTGGACCCTGGGCAGTCAGGGCAGGTGACTGTGACTGTGAGCAACATCCCCGGCTCCGGGTTTGCCGGCTACGACTTCACCATTGCCTACAATCCCGGCGTGGTCACACTGACCAGCGTGGTCGGAGGCGACTCCCCGTTCGCCAATGACCCGGTGGCTAATATAGACAATGTGGCCGGGAGTGTCATCTTCAACGAGGCGCTGGCCTCGGGGCCGACCTCGGGGAGCAGGGTAGTGGCCAGGCTCAACGTCACCGCCGCGAATAGCCCTGGGGCTTCGACCGTCCTCACCCTGACCATCAACGACCTGGCGGACAACACGCCGGCCCCGATCTCGCCTTGGACCGCTGTCAACGGCAGCGTGACCATCACGGGCCAGGCCCAGGCCACAGCCACGCCCACGCCAGCTCCCACGGCTATGCCATCCACAGCCACACCCACACCTGTGCCGCCTACCGCGACGCCTACTCCCATACCGCCTACCGCGACGCCGACGCCGCAGCCCACGGCCACGCTCGTGCCGACTGCGACACCGCGGCCCACGACCACGCCAACACCTGTGCCAGGCGCCACGTCTACCCCAACCCCCGTGCCGCCACCGCCCACGGCCACGCCGATGCCCCCTGCACCAACGGCCACACCCACGGCTACGGCGGTGCCCGGGGTGACCGGACGAGGGCTACAGATACTCGCTGTAGCCATGGGAGCCCTGATGGTTGCTCTCATGTGGCGGCAGCGGCGGAAGACACCCACGCCGTAGCCCATGGGGAGCCCTGGTGGTTGTTCTCATGGGACGGCGGCGGCACAAGACCCCCCCCGCGGGATTCCAGACTACGCCTACCTCCCGCGGCGGAGGGCCACCTCGATGCGGGCCAGAAGCTCGGGCGGCGAGAAGGGCTTGGTGATGTAGTCGGTGGCTCCTGCCTCGATGGCCCGCCCGGAGCTGTCCGCAGGGTCGCTGCCGGTCAGGAAGATGACGGGTACGGAGGAGGACTCTCGTATCCGGTGGAGCAGGTCCAAGCCGGTGACATCCGGGAACCGGAGGTCCAGCAGCACCAGATCAGGCTGCTCATCCTGCACGAGCTTGGCGCACAACGATGGGTCGTTGGTCACCGTGACCTGATAGCCGCCTTCCTCCAGGGCACGTCGGATGAAGCGCAACGCTTGGAGGTCATCGTCCACCGCCAGCACCCGCGCTGGCCGTGCCTGTGTAGAAGTCGTTGCTCTCCAGGCCTGCCCGGAAGTAGGGCACGAGCACATCTACGAGGTCTTCCTTGGACTGGTAGAACTGGCAGAAGTGGGTGCCCCAGGGAACATGCCCGATGACCTCGATGCCCGAGTTGCGCAATGTGGTGTCCATGGCGCTCACACCACCTTCCTTAAATGAGGAGGCTTACCTGAAGGCGTGCCCATTGTAGCACGAAAACCCGAGGGCGGAGACAACCGTCGGGCAGCAGCCCAACCAAAACCAGCGATTGACCGCGTTGGCCACTGCTCAAGATGGTTACTGTCATTCTGGAGGGAGTCCCCCCGCATCGGTACGACCGAAGAATCCGGACCCCCGGCCCGGCATTCGGGATGCCCATGGTCATGCGTGGAGAGTGCGGATTGCTTCGTCGCTACGCTCCTCGCAACTGTGCATGGCCGTTGATCCGGCCACCACGCCGGATGAAAAACGGGGGCTTTTTCATAGGAACGACAGAATAGCACCCCCTCGGGGGGCCCTGATGGCATCCATTGGATGTCATTCCGGTCCCACAGGGCCCCGATGTATCGGGACCTCTCCTTGCTCGCAACGGCCCACCGCGTAATGTTGTTGACAGGGCCAGATTGCCCTGCTATTCTCGTACCATCTCAGCGATGGACACGGACTATAGGGCGTCGCCCCCCCCGCGCGGGGGCGTGGATGAAACAAGGTGGCAGCCGATAGGGAGGCAGAGCATGGAAGTAGTCGGTATTGTGGGCAGTCCCCGTAAGCATGGCAACTCTGAGCTGCTGGTGCAGTCCGCCCTGGACGCCGCCCAGGCCGATGGCGCCCAGACGGAGCTGCTTTCGTTTAGCGGACGCAACGTACAGTTCTGTGACGGCTGCTACGCCTGTGAGAAGACCGGCGAGTGCCACATCAAGGACGACCTCCAGGAAGTATATGCCAAGGTCCGAGAGGCCGACGGCATCATCATCGGCAGCCCCATCTACTTTCACAGCGTAAGCGGCCAGACCAAGGTGCTGATGGACCGTCTCCACCCCCTCTATGTCCGCCGCGAGCTGGTCAACAAGGCTGCGGGGGCCATCCTGGTGTGCTCGGGGACGGGGCACAACACCGCCTGGGCATCGCTCCACTCCTTCTTCAGCCTCAACCGCATGTTCTTCACGGACCCGGTCTTCGGCTTTGGCCGGGCACGCGGCGACATCCGCAAGGACAAGTTCGCCATGCTCTCCGCCACGGAGATGGGCCACCAGGTGGTGGCGTTGGTCAAGCAAGGGTTGCACTACCCAGAGGAGTGCGTCCCCCTGATGCGCCACCACATCAAGACCAAGTATGGCGTGGACTCCAGCCCGGGTGTTGGCCGCTTCGGCGCGGAGTAGGACCTCGAAGGGGCCTTACCCCCATCCCTTTGCCGCACTCAGGGCAGGGCCTAGCCTGCCCCCGTCAGGGGGCAAAGGGTTTCCCCTCTCCCTTTGGGAGAGGGCAGGGTGAGGGCGCGCCTTCCCGGGCGCTAGCCTCTCGCCGACTGTGACCGAGACGCTTACCCCCGAAGCCATCGCCCCCGGCCTGGGCACCCGCGTTATCGGGCGCTGGGTCCTGTGCTACCAGACCATTACCTCCACCATGGACATGGCCCGACAGGCGGCCCGGGAGGGCGCCCCCGAGGGCACGGTGGTGGTCGCCGAGGAGCAGACCGCGGGCAAGGGCAGGCAGGGCCGCTCCTGGGTGTCGGCGCCGGGCAACCTCACTTTCACCATTGTGCTCAAACCGGCGCTGGCGGAGCTGCCGTCCCTCAATATGGTGGCCTCGCTGGCGGTGGTCCAGGCGGTGGCAAGGGTCATCGGGCTGAGGGCGTCCATCAAGTGGCCCAACGATGTGCTCATTGGCAGTCGCAAGCTCTGCGGCATCCTGGTGGACAGCGAGGTCACGGGGAGAGAGGTGGGCTTCTCTCTGGTAGGCATCGGCCTGAACGTGGCCCTGGACCCCACCCAGCACCCTGAGATCGCGGACATCGCTACCAGCCTGTCCCACGAGGCCGGACACCCCGTGTCCCGCTTGGCGGTGCTCCGGGCGCTGCTCCAGGAGGCGGATGCCCTGTATCTCCGTGTCCGCGAGGCACGGGTAGGGGCGCCCCTACTGGGGGAGTGGCGGCGGCACATGGCCATGCTGGGGCAACGGGTGGCCATCATGGAGAGCGGGGCCGTGGTGCGCGATGGCATTGCCGAAGACGTAGCCGAGGACGGCAGCCTGCTCCTGCGCCTCCCCGACGGGCGTCTGATTACGGTGCTGGCCGGTCAGGTAAGCCTGCGACCGGCGAAATAGGCGCCGCCTCTCTCAGGACCAGGGGCAGTCAAGACCCCCGCGCGTTTGAAATGCCTCTTGCACGTTAACGACAATACCCGCAGAATCATTACTGTCACGGGGCTAGTTGCCTCACGTAGAATAGAGAGGGTGAAAAGCGATGACGACACTCCGAACGACATCTCCTAGCCGCCCGTCGCTGGAGGACATTCTAGAGGTTCTCAGAGACCGCTTGCCTTCGCTACGTGAGAAGTACGGCCTGAAGTCTCTCGCCGTGTTTGGCTCCTTCGTGAAGGGCGGTCAGCGCAAAGGTAGCGACGTGGACATACTGGTGGAGTTTGAGCGCGCGCCAACGCTGTTCGGCTTTGTGGACCTGGAAGAGGAGCTGTCTCATCTGGTCGGCGTGAAGGTAGACCTGGTCTCTCGGAAGGCCCTCAGGGGACAGATTGGGAGCCGCATTCTGGAGGAGGCCATTACTCTGTGAGGTCTCCCCGGGAAGCGTTGGACTATCTCCGGGACATCCTGGAGATGATGGACAAAGTGACACGGTTCATCGGCGAAATGTCCTTTACCGAGTTCGCCGCTGACGACAAGACCAGCTTCGCCGTGTTCCGGGCGCTAGAGGTTATTGGCGAGGCAGCGAAGCAGGTGCCTGGTCCAGTGAGGCGGCGGCATCCAAACGTACCATGGAGAAGGATGGCCGGAATGCGCGACCGCCTGATTCACGGCTACTTCGGCGTGGACATAGAGATCGTGTGGGAAACGGCCACGCAACTGGTCCCGGAGCTAAGACCCCAGCTAGCCCAGGTCTTGAGAGAGGAAACCGAGCGCGCTTGAGGAAGCGCTTGGCCAGCGCCTGGCCCACCAGGTCCGGGTTGCGGCGGATAAGCTCAGTGCTCAGCATCGCACGTTCCAACCGAGATTATATCTTTCATAGGGGCGGGTTTCAAACCCGGCTCTAGAGTCGAGTGCAAGAACTTGCATCGTATCGAGAAAAGATATACACTGGCCATCCCGTGCCGTCTCCTATGGGTAGGCGCTCCCTTGCCCGCCATCGCGTGGAGGCGATAGGTGGGTGGAGTCGAGTGTAGGAAAGCGTTATCGCTAACAGGCCGGTGGCCTGGCACTCTGGAATAATGGGAGGATCACGATGGCAAGGAAACCGGAACTTCTTTTCTTCCTTAGCTGCAGCCCTGATAGCTCGGAGTACATTGAGAAATGCTGCGACGATGAGAGAATCAGTTCCGTGTACCGTGTATGCGGAGTTCACCCGTGGCTAATCATCCTGAAACCCACTCCTTCTATGGACACTGTCTTCAAACACGACATAAGGTCCAGCTTGAGGATCAAACATGTGTCGTTGGTACGCAAACTACCAGCCGCGCCCAACAAACGTGCAAAACACCATCTCACAGTGTCTTGGGTCTTCCTTAAGGGCTCCCCAGAACACTTCAAGACCCTTATCGACGCGGCGGGGCGGTTGCTTGCGTCTACCATCTCAGAATACTATGAGGCATTTGGAGAATACGAGTTCCTTGTCAGGCTTCATACGGACGACATAAACGGGGTGGACGGGTTCTTGACGCTCTGTCGAGAACATCAAATGACAACCTCCACGAAGTTTGTATTGCGTGCCGTGAAGGAAGCTGGCCAGAAGCTTCGCCTGGACCCCGGCCACCAGGATCAGGATAAAGATGCCTTGGAGGCTCGTCGACAAGCGGACTATGCGGTAGCCAGAATCATGGCCACCACGCCTGACTTTCCGCGCAAGAGCGCGGCTGATCAACAAGCACTGCTTCGAGAGGTGCTTCCAACGATAGGGGCAACCGTCAGCGAGATTGACATCAGCAGGTACGTTCTCGACCCAGATCCCACAGCCTCGGAGTACTCACCGAACGACCTGGAACACCCAAATCATCTGGTTGACAGGTATTCTGCTGACCTCACTCCTGTCGGTTGGCTCAGGGCCCTGGTCTTCTTCAAGGGTAAGGGTACAGAGAAAGACAGGTTGGAGAAGGCGCTACAAGAGGAGTTGCTGGGCGTGACTGCCACGACCTTTGCGAAGAAGTTGTACCACATGACCGGAGACAACGATTTCATGGTTCCACTGTCGTGTCTCAACCTAGGGGTGCTTAATAGTGTGGTCGAAACAATCGTGAAGGGCCACCCTGACCTGATTGAAAGTTGCTATAACACAGTTTGCAAAAGTCCTGTGGGTAAAAGCAAACCCCTCCAGCCGTTGGAAGTCCCTGTCGTCGAAGCTCTGCTGCTCAATTCTACTTGCATAAGTCAATTCGAAGCTAGAATCCGCGACCGCACTATCTTCGAATCTATGTTGGAGGGCAAACTACCTGCAATAGCCGAGGAGGGGATTGCCCCCAGGGAAGACTATGTTAGGCACAAGATCGGCGACATCCTGCGGGACAAGGCAACGGAAAAAACGAAAGAGAACTTCGCTGAGTATTTCAGGGGAGGTCGCTCCTTCAGCGACATCGGTATTCAGTCTACTGTGGAATTCAAAGATGGCGCGATGACTCAGGTGCTCGCGAAGTTCTTCTTTGCCAACGTCGTCGCGAAGGGGAACTTCGTCGAAGACCTGGAGAAAAAGCTACAACAGTACGAGGTAGTCGCGATACGTTACGAACCTGTTCGCGACCCGCTCACCTACTTTTTGCTTGTCATGGTCAGCAAACTGGTGGAACTAGAAGTCCTGCTTCGCCACTTGGGCAAACACTGCAACAAGGTGGAGTTCCATGTCATATTCCATCAACGGTATTACTCTAAGCTGCTTGAGCGTAATCTGAGGTGCAGACCCTGCTTTTACCCACGTGAACCCAGGCCTGGCTGCTCCATGGCAAGCTGTGATCAGTGTAGCGAGGAAGCTCGGCGGCTCTGCGTCCCGCCAGCCTGTGCCACGTGCGTGAAGTATATCCTTGCTCGAAAGCCGGAGAAGGTGTTGACGATCCCCTTCGGCAGTCCAACGTCAGACAGGTGCAACAGGCGAGTGATCACACTGGTTGGCATTGACCTAAGCTTTGCACAGTACCTGGCGCTCAACGAGCGCTTTGACACCAAGGGGTTTCGGACGACAGTGCTTGCCCGTTATGCCCAAGCTGCTCAGGAGTTGCAGGCGCACGGGAAGAGTGTGAGGGAAACAGCTGAGCAAGCAGCCCTCGCATACGATGCAATCGTAGACAGGGACGTCTACCGTGGCAAATACGTCCGTGCAGTTACGGAACTGTTGAAGAGATGTGCCGATGCAGATATTGTCGTTTTGCCTGAGTATGCGATACCTCTGAACGTGTTCAGCGCTTTGATGGACTACGATTATAAGAAGGCGTGCATCGTTGTAGCCGGGTCTCATGTTGACAAGGATGGCTTCAACGTGTGTCCGATTATCATTGTGTGCCCTGGGGTGGCCCCATCGGGCTTTCGTAAGACCATGTATAGCTACTACAAGAATCACCCGAATCCGTTTGAGAGCAGCTTGAAGCTAGTCGCGAATACTGGGCTTGGGTACTTGAAGTTCCTAGACACTCCATATGGCAACATATACCCGCAGCTTTGTTACGATGTCTATAGAAGAGATGCAGACACGGAGATAAAGGAGGTCGATATCCTTTTGGTACCGGCCTGCAACTTCTCGAAGGTGTTTACGGATAATCTGAACACGCTCGCAAAGCAGCACAAGCTAGTTGCTGTTTACGCGAACACATCGAGTGATGCCGAGGTAGCGTCAAGGTTCTTTGTTCCGCCTAATCAGGGCCGCGAGGCCAGCCTCCTCGGTGTGAGGTCCTTGCACAAGTGGTCGGGAAGGGAAAGCTCGGCCAAAAACATCTTTGAACTCTCCGAGCCCACTAAGTTGACGCTCGACGGGTTCGAATTTGTGGCTCAGAGCATGTGCGTTGACCTTATGGGGCTAGATAAGCGAAGGGGACTCCCCAATTCTGTCAGGGTTGGGGGGGCGTAGGCTGTAGGGTGCAACATGCAGCGCGTTGGACTGCAGTTGGGTTCTCTTGAATTCGCCGAGAATATTTCGTGGCTGTCAGAGCGGTTTTGCTAATGTGCGGCTGATGCCCCGAGTTGGGTTTTCATGGCCCTTCCTTCTCGTTGGGAGCGCTGGATGGCCTCGGTGATCTCGGCGACGCGCAGGCCGTCGGTGCCGGAGGCATCAGGCTCAGTATCGTCGGCGATGGCCTGCATGAAGGCTTCGATCTCCGCCTGGTATCCCGACATGTCGGGACGCTCGGGGTACGTGTCACGCGAGGTGCCGTCGCGCCCCACCCTCTCTAGCTCGCCCCCGGGTCTCTGGGTGAGCGTGCCCACGCCGTAGATGCTCCCCTGGGGGCCATGGACCTCGACCCCGCTCTGGGCCAAGGGCGCCCGCCGGCTGCTGGGGGGTAACGTCGGTGAAGGCAGATACCTCGACTACCTCCTGTCCCAGAAGGTAGCGCAGCAGGTCAATGCAGTGGACTCCGTACCCGGCCAGGACGCCCCCGGCGGCCAGGGCGGGGTCAACCTTCCAGGCGCGCAGCCCGGTGTACGAGCCGCTTCCGGGTGAGTGCCACTGCGTCCAGGCCATGCTGGGCTCCCCGACAAATCCCTCCCGAATGTAACGCCGGGCCTGGATATGTGCCGGGTGGTGTCGCAGGTGGAAGCCCACCCCCAGCTTGACCCGCGCCGTCGCGCAGGCCGACACCATGGCGCGGGCGTCGGCCACCGTAGTGGCCATGGGTTTCTCGCACAGGACGTGCTTGCCCGCGCGGGCGGCGGCGATGGTCTGCGGTGCGTGCAAGGCGTCCGGGGAGGCGATGAACACCGCCTGCACCAGAGGGTCGGCCAGCAACTCGTCCACGGAGGTGTAGCCCCGACAAGTCGGGGCGCCGTGCCTGACAGCGAAGCTGTCGGCGCGGGCCTGGTTGCGGCTGTAGACGGCCCCCAGGCGAGCGCCTCGGGCCTGGCGCATCGCCGGGGCGATGTACCTATCGGCGTGGGCGCCGATGCCCACAATGGCCCAACCCAGGGTCATACACTCTACCCCCTTGACCCAGCTTCGAGATGTGGGGCAACTAACCTGGCGATAGCTCTACGGTTCGGCGCTCCCGCTGGGACTGATAGATCGCCTCTGTTATCTCCACGACCTTCAGACCGTCCCACCCCGAGGCAGTGGGTTCCCTATCGTCCACGATAGCTTGGCACATGGCCTCAACCTCGGCCAGGTACATATCGCCCATCAGGTATTCGGTGCGTTGGCTCACCGTCTCCTTCACCAAAGCTAGCTCGCGCCGGAAACCGGCTGTTTGGGTGCCCAGGCTGAAGACGCTGCCTAGGGTGCCATGGACCGCCACATCGTTCCTACCGGCTGGGGACCTGAGGCTGGTGGCGATTACACCCTGGACCCCACCCTGGAAACGTAGGAGGATGCTGGCGCGTTCCTCCAGCGGGCGCTCTTCCGCAGCATCGGTGAAAGCGGCCACCTCCACAACTTCTCGGCCCAACAGGAAACGGAGCAAGTCGAGGACGTGTCCTCCCCAACCTACAACTACACCACCACCCGCCAGGGCTGGGTCGTCCCACCAGGTCCGTAGCCCCACACGGGGTGCAGGCAGCCCGAAAGCGGTGCACCACTGGGCCCAGGCCCCTGTTACCTCACCCAGGTCCCCTCGAACGATGTAGCTTCGGGCGTCGAGGTGAGCGGGATGGTGACGGAGATGAAAGCCCACTCCGAGCTTCACCCCAGCTTCGGCGCAGGCCTCGATCATGGCCCGGGCGTCGGCCACGGTGGTGGCCATGGGCTTCTCGCACAGGACGTGCTTGCCCGCCCGCGCCGCGGCGATGGTCTGCGGGGCGTGCAGGGAGTTCGGGGAGGCAATGTACGCCACGTTAACACGAGGGTCAGCGAGAAGCGCCTCGAAGGACGCATAGCCCCCCAAGGCTCCGTGCTTTGCAGCGAATCCCGCTGATCGAGCCTGGTCGCGGCTGTAGACCGCGACGAGCCGGGCGCCGCTCGCCTTGCGGATAGCCGGGGCGATGTACCTGTCAGCGTGGGCGCCGATGCCCACAATGGCCCAACCTAGTTGCGGCGTCATGGACCTCACCCCCTCGGTCCCCCTCTCCGGCACGGAGAGGGGACGAACAAGACTGGGGGGCACCCCCCGACACGGGCCACAGCCCCCTGGTAACATCTAAGGCAGTGGTCTCACTGTGCCACAGGCTTCAGCCGGTGGCGAGGTAGCCCCAAGTCCCCTGTGCCCCCTGCCAAAGCCACGTTCCGGCGCCTGCCGCTTACTCCCTGGTCTTGAGCTGGGGGAAGAGGATGACCTCCCGGATGGACGGGTTGTTGGTCAGCAGCATGACCAGCCGGTCAATGCCGACGCCCAGCCCGCCGGCGGGGGGCATCCCGTGCTCCATGGCCAGGAGGAAATCGTAGTCGGTGCGCTCGGCGGCCTGCTCGCCCAGGGCGGCGCGCAGCGCCTCCTGCTCCATGAAGCGCTGGCGCTGGTCCAGGGGGTCGTTCAGCTCGGAGAAGGCGTTGGCGATCTCCATACACCCGGCAAAGGCCTCGAAGCGCTCCACCATGCCGAGGCTGTCCGGCTTGTGCTTGGCCAGAGGGGAGACCTCCACCGGGTAGTCCACCAGGAAGGTGGGCTGGACCAGGTTAGGCTCCACAAAGGCGCCGACCAGCTTGTCCAGCAACTGCCCCCAGCTCAGCCGCCCCTCGAAGGGCACGCGAAGGGCGACCAGGCGTTCCCGCAGCACCTCGGCGTCCCGGACCTGCTCGAAGTCCACGCCACAGGCCTTGATGAGGGCCTCCCGCAGCGAGACGCGGGGCCAGGGTGGGGTGAAGTCCAGGACCGTCTCCTGATACGTGACCTTTGTGCTGCCCAGTCCCGATTCTCGGGACTGGCAGACGGTGGACACCATCTCCTCCAGCATGCGCATGACATCCTCGTAGTCGGCGTAGGCCTCGTAGCTCTCCAGTGTGGTGAACTCGGGGTTGTGGCGGGTGTCCACCCCCTCGTTGCGGAACACCCGGCCCAACTCGTACACCTTGTCGAACCCGCCCACCAGCAACCGCTTGAGGGGCAGCTCGGTGGCGATGCGCAGGTACAGGTCCTTGTGCAGCGCCTCCAAGTGGGTGCGGAAGGGGTTGGCCAGCGCACCGGCGGCCACCTCCTGGAGGATAGGTGTCTCGACCTCGAGGAAGCCACGGCCGTCCAGGAAGCGGCGGATCCCCGAGGTCACCTGGCTGCGGATGCGGAAGGTCTGGCGGACCTCCGGGCTGGCGATCAGGTCCAGATAGCGCTGGCGATAGCGCTTCTCGACGTCCACCAGGCCGTGCCACTTCTCCGGCGGCGGCTGAAGGGCCTTGGCCAGGAAGGTGAAATCGGCCCCTTCTACGGTGACCTCTCCAGTGCGAGTGCGGAAGAGTGAGCCGCTGACGCCCAGGAAGTCGCCCAGGTCCAGCTCCCGGAGCAGGTCGTACCTGGCGGCGAGCTTGTCCTGCTTCAGCAGGGACTGTATCTTGCCGCTGCCGTCCGTTAGGTCGAGGAAGCTGGCCTTGCCCATGCGGCGGAGCGCAGTGATCCGTCCGGCGATACAGACCTGGAGCGGGGCATCCCCTCCCTGCTTCTCTTGGGCCTGGAACTGGGCTACGGCCTCAGCGGTCGTATGGGTCCGGTGGAAATGGGCGGGGTAGGGGTCAATCCCCTGGGATTTTAGTCGTTCGAGCTTCGCCAGCCGCTGCTGACGGAGCTCCTCCTGGTGTTCGCTGGTATCGGATGCCGGGGACATGCGCTAGCGGACCTCAACGATGCGCAGCTTGAGCATGCCCGCGGGCACTGCCACCGATACCTGGTCCCCCACCTTCCTGCCTAACAACGCCTTGCCCACCGGAGACACGTTGGAGATCTTGCCCTGGACTGGGTTGGCCTCGGCAGGTCCCACGATAGTGTACTGCTCCGTCTGGCCGTCTGGGCCACGCACCTTGACGGTGCAACCCACGTTCACTGTGCCCTTGTGCTCGTGGTCGGCGGGGATAACAATTGCCAGCCTCAGCATGTTCTCCAACTCACGGATGCGGCCCTCGACAAACGCCTGTTCGTCCTTGGCGTCGTCGTACTCGGCGTTGTTCTCGGTGCCGCCCATTTCCTTGGCGCGTTGGATACGCTCGGCCACCTCCGCGCGGCGGACAGTGCGCAGATCGTTAAGCTCAGCCTCTATCTTGGCCAAGCCCTCAGGAGTGACCATGAACTCTTTCTGAAGCATATCCCCACCTCCACAAAAAAAGACTGAGAGTTCGACAGCTCTCAGCGGTGCGCCCGGGTGTGGGTGCCCATTATATCGAAAGCTGCATAGCTTGTAAAGGACGAGTGGAGTCCCGAAAATAGCGATTGGCTACTGGCTTTGCCATAAGGCCACCCCCCTTTCTGTCATTCTGAACGAGCCCCGACCCTTCGGTCTGCGGCCCTCAAGGGCAGGCTACTCGGGACGAGTGAAGAATCTCATTGGGGGTGCAATCGCCACCACAGAGGGGAAAACGCGTTTGTGTGGCATAGGCCGTAGGGGCCCCGACGCGTCGGGACTCCCCTACGGGGTTCGTGCAGGGCCGATGCTATTTTCGTGAGAATCCCTCATGCGCGGTTGCCATCGGCACCACCGAGGATGAGAATACCCCCCTCTCTCCCCCGGCGGGAGAGAGCGAGACCTGTCCTGAGCGCAGCGAATGGAGTGAGGGGGAGGCTTGACGTGGCCAAGGGCGTGCCTCACCCCCTATAGTCCCCCTTGCCAAGGGGGACTATAGGGGGTCTCCCGTCGAGCGGGATGGTTGAGAAGCTGCTCCTCCCTATCCAGGTGGTGAATTGCGGGCGGACCACTGGGTCTCAACACTTCAGAAGCTGCGGGCGCAGTCCCAGGACAGGAAGGGAAGCGGACGGCCATGCACGCCGTAGCGCCCATGGCCCCCAGCCCATGCAGTCACCCTACCCCTCTGGGTGGGGTACGCCAGCAAGGCATATGGTATAATGGGGGCAATGCCTACGCGAGGACGCATCTCGGGGCTTGCACTTCTGACCATTGCCCTTTCCCTCCTGTTCGTGGGGGCTGCCTGTGCCCAGAAGCCGCTCACGCTGGATGAGCGCGCCCAGGCACTCGACAAGCGGATCATGTGCCCGGTATGCCCAGGGGAGACCATAGACCAGACACAGGCGGAGATAGGCAAGCAGATGCGGGCACTGGTACGCGAGAAGCTGGCCGAGGGCTGGACCGATCAGCAGGTGCTCGACTACTTCGCTGACCGCTACGGGCCTTCCATACTGGCGACGCCACCCAAGGGGGGGTTCTCTGTGTTGGTCTGGATAGGGCCACCCATAGGCATTGTGGCGGCGCTGGTGGGGTTGGCCATGGTGTTGCGAGCGATGCGCCGGGGCGCGCGAGTCGCCCAGCCGGAGACGGTGGCGCGGAAGGCAGACCTGGCGCCGTACCTCGACGTGGTGGACCAGGAGCTGACTGCCGGGCAGGACGCACCGCCAAAGGGCCGGGGCGCACCAGCAAGGAATAGACAAGGGAGGCAACGTTAGTGGGTAGCCTGGGCCAGTACGCCCTTTTCCTGACTCTGTCCCTGGCCTTGTATTCGGCGGTCGGCAGCATCATTGGGGTGCGCGGAGGCGACACGCGCCTGGTGCGCAGCGCCCGCTATGCCGCCTACCTAACGGCACTGGCGTCCGGCGTGGCCGTGGCGGCGCTTATCGTTGCCTTCATCACCCGCGACTTCAAGGTGGAGTACGTCTACCAGCACAGCAACCGGACCCTCGGGGCGCTGTATACCTTCCTGGCATTCTATGCCGGCAATGCGGGCTCGCTCCTGTACATAACCCTGAACCTGGCGATCATGGCGGCCATAGCTGTGGCCTGGCCGGGCAAGGCAGCCCGGCCCAGCCTACCTTACACCACATGTGTCCTCATGCTGGTGGTGGCCTTCTTCGCCGGTGTGGTGCTCTTCCTATCCAGCCCCTTCAAACAGTTCCCCTTTACCCCGCCAGACGGCAACGGGCTTAACCCGCTGTTGGTCCACTACGGTATGCTGTTCCATCCGCCCACTATGATGACAGGGCTGGCAGCGGTCGCCATCCCGTTCGCCTTTGCTATCGGCGCCCTGCTGGGCGGACGTTCCATGGACGACTGGGTGGCCGCAGGTCGGGCCTGGGGTCTGGTCGCTTGGCTGCTCTTAGCGGCGGGGAACCTGTTCGGCGCCTGGTGGGCATACACGATCCTGGGGTGGGGTGGCTTCTGGGGATGGGACCCCATTGAGAACGCTGGGCTGATGCCCTGGCTGGCCATGACCGCTCTCATACACTCCCTGGTCATTCAGCGCCGTTGGCGCATGTTCCGCCTGTGGAACTTCGGCCTGATCATCTTCGCTTTCGGGCTGGCCCAGTTTGGCATGTTCCTGAATCGGGGCGGGCCAGTGGTGTCGGTACATTCCTTCGCTCAGAGCCCACTGGGCTGGTCGTTCCTCGTGTTCATGGGAGGGAGTGTGCTGGGAGCGTTTCTCATTGTGCTGTGGCAGTATGCGCGGATCAAGAACGACCGGTCGGTGGAGTCCACGGTGTCCCGAGAGGCAGCCTTCCTGGTGAACAACTTGCTGCTGCTGGGCCTGGCCCTGGTCACTCTGTGGGGGGTGGTCTTTCCCCTGGTATCGAGCCTGTTTGTCGGTGAGACCATTACTATTGGTGCGCCTTTCTACAACCAGGTGAACGGGCCGCTGATGCTGGCCCTGCTGGTGCTGCTCGGTGTGGGGCCGTTCATCCCGTGGCGCGGGGCATCGGGGGCCGCTCTGAAGAGAGCGCTGCTGGTGCCGGCGGCCCTTGCCGTGGCGGTGGCGGTGGTCCTGGGCGTGTTGGGGGTGCGCGAGCCGTGGGCACTCATCGGGTTCGCGGTGTGTGTGCTGGTGCTGGCGGGCATTGCACAGGAGTTGGCCCGCGGCGTGGCAGCGCGACATCGGCATGAGGAAAGCTATCCCGTGGCCCTGTGGAGGCTGATACGGGCAAACCCACCAAGGTACGGGGGCCACATGGTACATCTCGCCGTTGTGCTCATTGCCGCCGGGGTGATTGGCTCGTACGCGTACACCACCCAGCGTGACGTGGTGCTGGCGCCGGGCGACCGGGTGACTATCGGTGCCTATACGGTTGAGTTCCAGAGAGCCCAGGTCATTCCCAAGGTGGACCACTTACGGCAGCAGGCCGATATACTCGCCTTCCGAGGCGACAAACTGCTGGGCACTATGTCCCCCTGGCAAGCGGAGTATCCGGGACTCGGGTTCAAACCCACCCGCGTAGCCATTCGTAGCACAGTGCCAGAGGACCTGTACATCATCCTGGGAGAGATCCTGGACGACGGGCGGGTGAGCCTGCAGCTCAAGGTCCTGCCGCTGGTGGCGCTGCTGTGGTGGGCTGGCCCCCTGCTCTTGCTGGGCACTATGCTATCCCTGTGGCCGGCCAGAAGGCCAGCGACGGTCTTGGCGACCCGCCGGGAGAGGGCTGCGGCGCCGGCTCCCGCCCGCGAACGTACCGTGAGTGAGGGGACTGAGTAGGCATGATTATCGCCATTGCGGTGCTGTTGACTATTCTCATCCTGGTGGTCCTGGCCCTCCCCTTTGTGCACAAAGGGCGGGAGCGGTTCCCGTTCTCTGTTGATGTGCGAAGTGGGCGTCAGGACCTGTACCAGGAGCTACGTCTGCTGGACGAAGAGCGGCTGCTGGGGCACATCTCCGAGACCAACTACCAGAAGCAGTCCGATGAAGTCAAGCTAAGGGCAGCGGAGCTGGTCAAACAGGAGCAGATCGAGGCCCAGGCTATGGAAGCGGCCCGGGCGGCCAAGAGCAAAGGGCGGGCAGGTGGCCGGCCGGCCGCCACCTCGCAGCGGCAGGACAGGGTACCATAGCCAGTGGGCGCAGGTCCCGACCAGATGAGGGGTGAACCCGAGGTCGCGGGCGTAGGCGGGGAAGGGTCGTCCTCGGGCATACTGGCCTACATCATTCCCGCGGTAGTGGCGGTGGCCTTTATGTCTGTGTGGCTGACCTTCTACCAGGGTGTGCAAGGCTCGGTGGCCAGCGTGGGCACCGTGCTCCCTATCGGCTACGCCATGACCGCAGGCATGGTGGCGAGCGTTAACCCCTGTGGGTTCTTCATGCTGCCTTCCTACCTGTCATACTATCTGGGCACTGAGACCGAGGCCTTCCAGTCCATGAGCGTCTGGCGCCGTGGGGGCAGGGCACTCATGCTGAGCGTGGGGGTCACCGTCGGGTTCGTTCTGGTGTTCGGCAGCCTCGGGGCGGTTATCGCCACAGGCGGGCGGTGGATCATCGGGCTGTTCCCGTATGGGGGTCTGGTGGTGGGCCTGGCCCTGCTAGGCCTGGGTATCTGGGTGCTCATGGGCCACTCGGTGGGCATTTGGGCGGCATCCCGCATGTCAGCTCCCAAGAGCCGCAACCCTGCGAGCGGGGTGCTGTTTGGAGTCGCCTATGCTGTCTGCTCCTTGAGCTGCACACTGCCCGTGTTCCTGGTGGTTGTGGGGACGTCCCTGGCCACCAGGGGTTTCGTGGCATCCCTGGGACAGTTCGCCGGGTATTCCGTGGGGATGGGGGCCGTGATCACCGGCGTTACCTTTGGAGCCGCGCTCTTCGGCGGCGCCACTGCTCGGGGCCTGCGAGCGGCGCTGCCGTACGTGCACCGGGCAAGCGCCGTGTTCTTGATGGGCGCGGGGAGCTACATCGTCTACTATTGGGTCCGCTATGGGGCGCTACTTCCGGGACAGTAGAGGCTGCAGTTGATGTCCAAAAGAACGTGGCTGGCCATTGCGGGGTTGGTCCCGCTGCTGGCGCTCATCGGGCTGCTGGGCTGGGGCATGGTGCGCAGTGGTGGGCGCCCTGGTGGGCTTCTCATCAACAGCAAGCTCGGAGAGGTCACCATACGGCAAGGGCCGGCCAATGCCTTCAAGCTCACTCTCATGGACGGCTCACAGGTGGACCTGGGGCAGCTCAGGGGCAAGGTGGTGATGGTGGACTTTTGGGCCTCGTGGTGCGTCCCCTGCCGCGAAGAGGCCCCCGAGCTAGAGAAAGTATACCGCAAGTACCGCGTCAGGGGCGTGGAGTTCCTGGCCGTGGCCATATGGGATACCCGGACCGAGGTCCTGCGCTTCATGCAGAGGTATGGGGTGGACTACCCGGTGGGTCTTGATGAAAAAGGGGCTATCGCCATAGACTACGGCGTGACCGGCATCCCCGAGAAGTACTTCATCACGTCCGACGGAACGCTGCTGCGCAAGTTCATTGGCCCAACCTCGGAAGCTCAGCTCAGCGCAGTCCTGGATGAACTGCTGGCCCGTCGCTAGTCGGCGACACCTTATCCTCGCGAAGGCCGTAGCAACAAAGCAACAGCAAAGCGCTCCAGGCTCAGCGATTGCCCTGTCCGCATCCGCACCCCGATGGATCGGGGCGATGCTTTGCTCGGAGAGCCTGCCCTGAGCCTGCCGAAGGGTCAGGTCCACAGCGAGGTGGACACGCCCGTAGCCTCCAGCCCCAAGCCGTAGCCCCACCCCTCAGGCGGGGGGGCACGGACTCCCATCATACGGCGCTGTCCACGCTGGTGGAAACCTGGCGACCCGGACCGGATTCGAACCGGCGATCTCTGCCTTGACAGGGCAGTATGTTAGTCCACTACACCACCGGGCCACTCCACCAGAATTCTAGGCTCCCCGCATAGCCCGTGTCAAGCGAGCTTTCCGCGAACCGAGCAGAATCTTCGGGCGCCAGATTCAGACGTCTCGCCAAGACCAGGCCTATCAGCTTTGGGTGCGCTTACACGGCAGCGGATTTCTCGGAAATGCAGCATGGGGTGGACCTGCCTTTCTGCGGACACTTTGGCTTGCCGTCAAAGCTGGTTCGTGGGGCAAAGGGGTCCCGCTGTGTGGCGTGCCACGTATCTACCGGGCAGTTTCGTGGGAAGCTCGCTCCAACTCATACGGGAAAGGTAGCACCCCTTGTGTCAGACTGGTTTCACCTCGTTGGTGATGGGTTGCCTAGCTCGCTCCCATTCTACCCCGATACAATCGGGGCGCCAACGAGGTCCCACTTCCCCTTCTTGATGGCGGATCAAGGTGATGCCGGCGATACCAGGAGGCTGCACGGTACCCACGGAATGGGCGGCCATCCGCTACAATCTACCCTTTGCCGCCTGGGGAAGTGCTGAAGCAAGAGGCGACAGCTCTGCCTATTGATGCCGGTGGTGGAGCTCCCTGGACAGTGCTCGAGCTTTCTGAGGCAAGACCTGGCGCCCAGGCTAAGAAGATTGCCAAACTGCTCCGGTTGGCAGAGGTGCTAGCCGGGCCAACCTGTCTCGGACGCAAGCTGGTGGCTCTCCTATGAGGTGGCCAGCCAGTCCTCCACCCGCAGACCCGGTATGCGTGCGAAATGGCGGATGTTGCCGGTGATTACCGTCAGGTCATGGGTCAGGGCGATGGCGGCGATGCGCAGGTCCGGCTCCCCCAGCGGCGTTCCAGCCTGCTCAAGCTCGGCACGGAGCCTGCCATACGTTTCCCCCGCACTCCGGTCGAAGGAGAGTACACGCACGTTAGGCCAGACCCGTTCCTCCAGTTGCCGCAAGAAGTGCTCCCGCCGTGGACTGCGGCATGCGCCGTAGACCAACTCGCCAACGGTGATGGCGGATGTGAACTGCTGCTCCGAGGGCACGACGGCAAGCCGTGCGACCAGACTGGGCAACGGGGCAGGTTTGAGGACTTGGCTCAAGACATCGGTGTCGAAGAGGTACACGGCCTAGCGCTCCAGGACCACGGGCCTGTCCTGGGCCTCTTCCCGTTGCCGGTAGATGTTCTCCACCACTTGGTCGAGCTCTTCGTAGCCCGCCCAGGCACCCACGGCGGCCAAGAGCCCCTTGGGGGCCACAGGCTCCTGCTCCAAGCGCTCCAAGTCTTCCACCGATACGAGGGCCACCATGGGCCTGCCGCGCCGCTCGACCAGGAACCGCTCCCGCTTGTAGGCCACGCGGCTCATCAGCTCCGAGAACCGTTTCTTGGCCTCTCCTACTCCCAGGATGCTGTCCACAGGCACCTCCTATCCGGTCAACATGACAAGTTGTCACATCGTATTGTAGCACGCCCTGGAAGAGGCCTCCTGGGGACAGCACTCGAACTTTCTGAGGCTGGACGTAGCACCCAAGTTGAAGCAGCTCTTTGCTGGCGGTTCGTGACTCCGCTGGTGGAGCATTCTGTATAGAGGCGTGAATTCAGGCTGCAACTGGCCACACGGTAGGTCACTGGAGCGAAACGCCGGTATTCAGCAGTTGCGGACGGTTTTCTCGCTCGAGTAGTGTGCTTCTAGAGTGAGGGACTGGACAATTTCTTTCGACCAGCCTCGAATCTGGGCAGGCAGCATCTCTTGAACTTCAGGCCGCTTCCGCACAAACATGGTGCGTTTCTGCCCGGCAGTTTGGTACCCGGTGCCGGTACGAAGGGCGGCTCATCGGCGATTAGCTTTTCCATTCCCGCATCATATCGCCAGGGTTCATCTAACCAGACAGCGCAATCAAACATCTGTGACGAATCAGTAGCCATTACACCAAACGAGATGCTTTTTTCAGCCTTGTATCGGTATTTTTCGATCGTAGCCCGTAGTTGAGTCCTCAACGGCAAGGGATCATGAACGACGTCACGTGAGGCGAGTATTGAGATAACGATATCGTCTTCTGTGTATACCAATGTCCGAAACATGCCCTGCGTAAACCGTGCGGTCTTGAGATCAGCGAAGCCCTTCGCTATCACATTCAACATTCGGTCGGACAGATCCAGCAAAGCGAACGCTATCCATCGGGCTCCATCGTCATCGCGCTTGCGTAACTCGGAGAGAATGTCCTTGATTTCAACGGGAATTTCGAGGCCTATTTTTGGTGGTGTGCTCAAATCCCCTCGTTTGTAGCTGTACCAATCATCGAACTGTGCCGAAAATCCCACCAGAAAGACCCCATCGAGCTTTTCGGCGTCCCTGTCCCATAGCCTGGAAGGCTGGAGGCGAGTTTGTAAGTAGGCACCAAGAAGATCAAGTTCGTCTGCCTGGATGTCGAGAGACTCCTTTTGGGTCAATAGCCGCTTCTCAATGTAGTGCAAAAATACATCTGGCCCGTCGCAAAACTGCGTTACGGTCTCCAAGTCTGCAATACTGATTGATAATGGATACTCTCCATCTTGGAATAAGCCGAGGTCTTGGAACATCGACAATCTAGTTGCCAAATCAGATAGAAGATGTTGGGAGACTGTGACGAGGTAGATACGACGGATACGGTCCGTTTGAACTGCAAGCTGTCGCCCACTTGACGACTCAACAAATATAGGGGAGGCAACTTCATGTACAAATCTTGCGGCTCTTCTTGCCTGGTCAAATGCATCCTCCACGTTCGCTTTGATGTCAGAACGCAGTCGTCCTACATCTCCGAGTTGGGACTCCAACCTAAACTGCTTGGCCTTTGATTCTACCAAAACCAGAAATGGCCCCCAGAGGACAGCAGCATCTAGCTCGGCGGTAGAACTTTCGGCCTTGTCAGGGTCGGGGTATGTCAAGTTCCGGTAGATACAATGTGAGGGAAAGATGGTGGAGAGGCAGGTGATAACCTTGTTCTCAAGCCAGCCAGCTTTCCTCTTCTGGTACCGGCTGAAGAACTGTTGATCCGCTTTGGCTACCCGCTCGAAGGCCTCCCACAGGGTATCTAGTCCATTAGAGATATCTACAAGAATAGCCCGCTTGTCCGGCAATACGAACAAAGGTCTTTGACGCACACCGACGGGAGCTGACATCTGTGAACGGTCTTCACCTGTCATGCCAATGAGTCTGATCAAGCCGTCCCATTCCTCCAGAGTCGGAGGTGGTTCCAAATCTGATAGATCGCTTTGCCTAACAGGGATGACCTGAGACGCCACAAGATTCAGGGTCATAGCCCCCTCAAATGTGCCGGCCACTTCGTCACTCTTGAAAACTTCCAAACCTCTTGCTTCGTCAGCATTTCGTTGAGACGCAGGTTTGTTCTTGATGGCCCGCCAGTGCTTCTGTGCTGCCTCGGCCTTTGCCCAGATATCCGGCATCGCGGAGTTCAGCGCCTCTTTTTGATGTCTGATAATCGCCCACAGCATATCTTTTGCCCTGGTTGGAGACACCCCAACGGCCTTAGCAAACCAACAATCGAAATGTCCCTGTATAGCAGAGATTTCTATCCCTGTTTGTTCAGGGTAAGCCGAACCCCTAACTATCTCAGCCTCTAGGCGAGCGTGGGTCACAATATCGTCAACTCTGTTGGCTCCGCTCTTCGGCCTCTCTGTGAATGAACTGCTCATGAGGCCCATTCTTAGGAGGGTGTTAAGGGATTCAATACACTTATCGACGTGCCAAGGGGTGATTCCGGAGTTCTTGGAAACTCCAAAGAATGGGTATAGATAATAGGCCAGTGCTTCAATTTTTGCCGGTACATCTCCATGAGTGGTCTCGCTGGCAGAACCCTCTGGAACAAACGCCAGACTAGCGACAGCAGCCACAAAGAGGTTGACAGCATCGACCGACCGGGCCAAGTCCTCAATCTGCTCTATTGCCTGCTCGAGTGAGGCATCGGACTGTTCCCTGATTTGTGCGGTGAGCGCTTCCCGCTGAATATTGTCCATGCTTTCAGTGTATCATTTGGTCCGTGAAAAGGCGGCACACTCGCAAGAGATGCCCTGTTTGCACCGAATTATCTCTCTGGTCAAGAGCGGAAAAGGGCTGTCCAGGGCTGTGCCGGTTCGGTGGGGGGCCATCCTGGGCTCGAACTTGGTCGCCAGGTTTATCTTCATCGTATCCACAGGTATTGTCCGCATCAATGCCTTCAAGCTGCCCAAACCTACTGTCCGAGCAAGAGTAGGTATTGCTCGCCCCGCGCTCCGGCGGCGGGCCCTGAGGGAAAGCGGTGGGCCATCCCAAACAATAACAGGAACTCGGCCCACGTTCGAGCTGCATTGTCAGGTGGTATTTTACCATGCAGGGATTCTGGCGACGGGCAACAACCCGAAGGGGCGAGCGAGCGGCTGTCGGGTATAGCCTCCACGCGATATCGGCGAGTCACCGCAACGGCGGAGCAATAGCTATTTGCCACCAACCAAGTCCACCCACCTGCGGTCCCGTATCACCTCTAGGGCTTCGGAGGACCAGCCGAGAATGTCGCGTAGGAACGCCGCGGGGAGCATAACGCGTACCCGCTGCCGGAAGCGTTCGGCAGTGGCGCCCGGGTCCGTGAAGTCGCGATCATTGGTGACGAAGATATCTACCTCGCCGGTAAGCAGGGCCAGTGCGATAGGCACGTCCTTCTCGCTACGCACCAGGTCGTGGTGCTTTCGTACCATCTCCAGGGGAGGCATTGGCACCACTTCACAGTTCAGTCCGGCAAGGAAAGACTCCAGTGCAGCAGTCTGGGCCGGATGCCCTAAATGACGACGAGCTTCAACGATCACTTGCTCCGGAAGCACCACGTCAAAGTAACCCCTCATGGCTGTCAGCATCACCTCGTAAGGCCACCGTGGTAACCAGATGCCCGCAATCAGGACATTGGCATCCAGCCCCACCCGCAGCCTATCCTGTGCCATAGCGCTCACGGTACAGGGCTTCGCGAGTTCGCTTCACCGCTTCAACAATCTCCTCTTCCTTTGGCTGCGGGCCACCTACTTCCTGAGCAGCCTGGGCCGCTCGGCGCGTGAACTCCGCCGCGGTCTTCTCACGCCACTGCTGCTCCAGCACGTCCAAGTCTTCCAAGCTGACGAGGGCAACGAACGGCTGCCCCTGCTTCTCAACGATGACCGGCTCACCCGTGTAGTGGACCCGGTTGGTGAGCTCAGCGAAGCGGGACCTGGCCTCGCGGGCTGATACGCGTCTGGCCATAGAGGCCTCCTTCTTACATCTTTGGCTGCGCCGTTTGACGCCGACTGCTGCGCGTCATTGCGTACGCTGTGATAATAGTATACCAAACGCACGCATGCCAGGCGTTCGGTTGCCCTCGGTAATGCGCTACTTGGTGGCTTTTCGGTGGGGAGGTGAGGGGATGGCAAGCCTTGTGCCACTTGCCACATTTGGTGGGCCATCCTGGACTCGAACCAGGGACCCCGGTCTTATCAGGACCGTGCTCTAACCGCCTGAGCTAATGGCCCACCTTGTGGCCGGTCTCCACCGGCCCCCCTCCACTACCACCTTGAACCAGGGACTCCCGGTCTTATCAGTCCCGACATGTCGGGATAACCGCCTGTCCGAACGGAGTATCCCGATGTATCGGGATGCTTCGCTCGGAGAGCTAATGGCCCACCTGGATAGGGCGTACCAACCGTGGGGGTTGCCGCCTCACGCCACTACATTCTACCCCCTGCCAGCATGCAGGGGAAGGCTTACCGCTTCAGTATTACCACCGAGCAGTTGCCTCCAGCGCCTACGGTGTGCGATAGACCTACCTTGGCGCCAGCCACCTGCCGTGGCCCCGCTTCACCGCGTAGCTGGAGCACCAGCTCGTGGACCTGGCCCAAACTGGAGGCGCCTACCGGCTCACCCTTGGCGATAAGGCCGCCGCTGGTGTTTACCGGGATGCGCCCAGTGATCTCAGTAGCCCCCTCGTCAATGAGCTTGCCGCCCTCCCCTGGACGACAAAGTCCCAGTTGCTCCGTGTAGATGATCTCGGAGCCAGGCTCGGTGTCCTGGAGCTCTACGCAACTCAGGTCCTGGGGGCCCAGGCCCGCCTGCTCGTAGGCCTTCTTGGCAGTGACCACGCTGACCTCTGGGGCCGACATGCGGGCGCTCCCCGCCGAGCCGCCAGCCGCTATGGTGCCAAAGGTGGTGCCGTACAGGGGAGACCCGAGCTGGGCCGCCGCCACGAACACCGGTTTGTTGGTGTATTTCCTGGCGATCTGCCTCGTGGTGACAATGGCTGCTGCCGCTCCCTCGTCCGGGGCGCACAGCATGAGGAGGCGCAGCGGGTCGCACACCATGGGTGAGTTCATGATCTCCTCGAGGCTGAGCTCCTTGCGGTACATGGCGTTGGGGTTCAGTGCCCCATTCTTGTGGCTTTTCACAGACACCTTGGCCAGTTGCAGGGCCGTGGTGCCGTACGTGTCCATGTGCCACCGCGTGTTCAATGCCATGCCAATGGGGTTGATGGCCAGCCCCTGGAGCATCTGCCAGCGATCATAAGAGGTCATGGCCATGAAGCCGCGGGGCATCTTCTCCATCCCCAGGGCCAGGGCCATGTCGTACAGGCCCGTGGCCACGGCCTGAGTGGCCAGGCGGAGCGCAGAGCCGCCGCTGGCGCAGGCATTCTCCACGTTGACGATGGGTATGCCCGTCATGCCCACCCGGGACAGCACCCGGTGCCCGGCAGCAGCCCCCGAGGTCATGTGTCCACAGAAGGCCGCCTGGACATCCTTCCAGGAGATGCCGGCATCCTTGATGGCCCCCAGCACCGCCACCTGGCCGATATCGGTGAACTCCTTGCCTGGGAAACGACCAAAGGGATGGATGCCCACCCCGATTATGGCAACGTCACGCATGATAGATTCTCCTTAGCCTGGTCTAGCGTACGGGCTTGAACGCGAAGCCGACGAGCTCGTTACCCTCTTCGTCATCGAACAGGGGCTCCAGCACAAGCTCAACCGGCATGCCCTTCTTCAGCTTGCTGGTATCGTGCTCGGTGAGACGGGTGGTCACCCGGACTCCATCGGGCAGGTCAACGGTACCCACGCCAAAGGGGACCTTCCCCTTGTAGCCACCCGGCACCGCGTGGTTTACGTTGGTGTAGCTGAACAGCTTGCCGCGCGTGCCCAGCAACACGGGCTCGGTGGTCTCGGCACAACAGTTGGCGCACACGGCCTGGCGGGGAAAGAAAGCCTCACCGCATACCTTACAGCGGCTTCCCAGAAGGCGAGGGACCTCACCTGGTTTCGAGGGCATGGTGAACAGCCCTTCTTGCACTGGCACCTGCTTCTTGCCGGACTGGACAGCACTCAACGCACACACCCTCCTGATCTGTTATCTAAGACCGCTACGAGTGTATCCCGTCCCGTTCAGGGCTGTCAAGGTTGACCAGGTCCACGTCGAGTCGGGTTGGTGGGGCAGGAGGTGAGGAGCCTCCCGCAGAGAAGACCCCGCTCGCCACTCAGGTCAAGCACCCGGAAGGGGCGTAGGGGGCCGTCACTGTGCTCAACGTTGGACGTCCTCCCCGCCTCAGTCCTATCGCCCTGCCTCTCTATACTCTCAACCATGGTCAGTCCCCAGGGTGCTTGGCCCAAGACGCTTGCTTTCGCCCCCAGCCGTGGCGACATTGATGTCGGAAGTATAGCAGCAACTGCGCCGTCTGACTGAGGCCAACCAGCACGAGGTAGGCTCGGTCTGGCTGCCCTGTTTCACAGGGAACGGGCAGGGGTTTGCCCGGTGATAATCGTTCACCTTTGGGTCCCGATGGTGGTCCCTCGCCCCCGGTGTATGGCCGCCTGCGCTCCGGTTTCTGGGCATTGACAGCAATGCCCCCAAATGAGATAAGGTAGGCGAGTGGGCTAGATGTCTCGTATCTCGGACTTGCGACGCTACCTTCCGAGGCTGGGGCTGCCAGCGGTCCTCCTGCTGGCTGCCGGCTTCGTTTCCCGCGGCTGGGCGACTTCGACAACCAGTACTACACGGCCGCGGTGGTCAGCATGCTGAAAAGCGGGCACAACTTCTTCTTCGCCAGTTTTGACCCAGGTGGTGTGGTCACCGTGGACAAGCCGCCAGTCGGGCTTTGGCTTGATTCTCTGCCCGCAGCCATGTTCGGCGTATCGGGCTGGTCGGTGAGCCTGGTCCACGCTATGGCAGGTCTAGGGTCTGTTGGGCTGCTCTATGCGCTGGTGCGACCCGTCTACGGCAGGGCGACAGCTCTCCTGGCAGCATTGGCAGTGGCGTTGATGCCGGCGGCTGTGGCCATGGACAGTCGCAACGAGCCGGACTCCATCGTCGTGTTCATCCTCGTGCTGACGGCATTCTGTGTGGTGCGAGCGGCGAGAAGCGGCCGGCCACTTTGGCTGCTGGCTGGGGCGGTCACCGCCGGCATCGGGTTCAATACGAAGATGTGGGTCGCGCTGGTCCCCATGCCCGTGTTCCTTGCCTACTACATAGTAGCTGGCCCGCACACGTGGCGCCTCCGGCTCGTGCATGCGGGAGTGGCCCTGGGTGTGCTTGCGGTGGTCTCTTTGTCCTGGGTGGCCGTGGTGGCTGCCACTCCTCCGGAACGGCGCCCCTATGTAGGTAGCACGCGAGACAACTCCGTCTGGACACTGGTGGTGGAGTACAACGGCTTGCAGCGGCTAGGCGGATTCATCGGACCTCGCCCCATCCGTCAGCAACAGCCACCAGGGCCGGGGAAGGCCGCCCCGGTCCCTCCAACGGGCCAGTTGCCCCAACCCCCATCGGGACCAGGCATTCCCCCTGACGGACCGGCGCCACCGGGGCCGGGACTACCATGAGACGTGTTCCCTTAATTGTTCCTTGACGCGCCCTGAGGCAGTTGATAGCATGATGCCCATGCACAATCCGCATAAAAGATACTGTTGGGCCGCCTGATTAAAGCCCCAGAGATGTCGCCGTGTTTGGCGTCGAGTCCGATAAAACTTAAAAGGAGATACGCTCATGTCAATGTTCTCAATTTGCACAACATTTGTGACTGAAGGGAAACTCGATGAAACTCTAACGACGATGATCACTGCAGAAAAGAAATTTACCTCTGAGATCGGGGTTCTTTTTCGCAAGTTTTTTCAGTGCATCGCACAGCCCCACATCATTTGGGCTGTCACCGAATGGAAATCGGAAAAACATCACAACTATGCGGCGCAATCCATAATGAAAACACGTCGGGATGATCGTATTGCATCCATCCAATTCGGGCCAGAGCCTTATTTTGAAATCTTCTGCAATGAGGAGAAAGGACTCGGAGTCGGTGAATACTTTGACAGGCTGGGTTTCATCGTTGTTGCCCACGGTCTTATGAGTACCAAAGCCAAAGAACAGTTTCTGAAACTTCGAAATGATCGGATTGCAGAGGTGGCCGAAGGGCTCAATTGGCTGAGGATTTATCACAACAGATATAACGCTGACGAATTTGTTGCCCTGCTAGGGTTTATCAATGAAGAGGCGTTTAACGGGATTCGTAGCGTAGGGGACTTCCTGTTAGAGGAATATCTTTTCACTGGCTTAAGGAAGCCTTTGGGGATGTCATACGTTGCTAGCTACAACCAATTCATCTGCACTCCCCTTTCACTGACGGAGACTTGATAACCAAGCTGTGCAATAGCGTTGGACAGAATAGGCTTCGCAGTCAAGACCAACGGCGGCCCAACAACCGCATGCCGCCGACCCGCTTCGCTGCGCTCGCGGGCGGCTGATGCGTACCGTTGTGCCACATGCCAGGATTCAAACTGGCCGGACCGCCGAGGCAGTGGTGGCTCACCCGCTAGACTCTGCCCGGTTCTCCTGTCAGGTTTCCCCCTGGGTCCCGCATTGCCTTGGCTATCCCTTCTCGTTGCCCAGGATGGCCACGCAGGATACCTGGGGCGGGCCGCCCAATGTATGAGTAAGGCCCAGCCGGGGGTTGCGGACCTGCCTCTGCGCTAGCTCGGCCTTCCCCTGGAGCTGCTTGTATACCTCGTAGGCCATGCGGATGCCACTGGCCCCCACCGGGTGGCCGAAGCACTTCAGGCCGCCATCGGTGTTGACGGGCAACTCCCCCTCCAGGGTGAATGTGCCTGCTTCCACATCCTGCCAGGCCCGCCCCCGGGGACTCAAACCCAGGTCCTCGTAGTTGACCAACTCGGTGATGGTGAAGCAGTCGTGGACCTCGGCCAGGTCGAGCTCCCGGCGGGGATCGGTTATCCCGGCTTGCTCGTAGGCCTGGCGAGCAGCGCTGCGGCTGGCCTCGAAACCCAGGGAGTCGAAGCCGGGCCGGAAGAATGGCATCATGGAGTCCACAGCGAGTCCGATGCCCTTAATGTATATGGGGTCTTCCCGAAAGCTGCGCGCCATGTCCCCCCGGCAGATGATGGCGGCCGCGGCACCATCGGAGGTGCCACAGCAGTCGAACAGACCCAGAGGGGAAGAGATGATGGGCGCAGCCAGCACCTGCTCCAGGGTGACCTCCCGGCGCAGGTGGGCCTTGGGGACCTGGGCGCCGTTGCGGTGGTTCTTCACTGCAATTTGGCCGATGATGCGCTTGCCCTGCTCTGGACTCAGCCCGAAGTCCTTGAAATACCTTACCGCGATATAGGCGAAGGCTGAGGGCGAGGTCCAGTGCTGCTGCCATACGGGGTGCGGGGGCCGGCCCACCCCCATTCCGGGGAAGCCGGTGTCCTTCAGCTTCTCGAAGCCGACCGCCAGAGCGATGTCATACATGCCCGAGGCCACCCCGAAGCAGGCGTTGCGGAGCGCCTCGTGCCCCGTAGTACACTGGTTCTCCACTCGGGTGATGGGTATGCTCTTCAGCTTCAGGGAGTCGGCAAGCAGGGTGCCGGAGAGCCCGGAGCGCAGGGTGCCCACCCATGCGGCCTGAATATCGCTGGGGCCCAGGCCGGCATCACGGTAGGCTTCGTAGACAGCGTCAATGACCATGTCGGCGCCGTCCTGGCTCCAGTTTTCCCCGAAGCGTGTGCACCCCATACCGATGATGGCTATCTTGTCTTTGATGCTCTCCATGCCCTGCCCCTCTTACTGCCCCCGAAGAGGCCGGCACTTCCAGAAGTAGTTATGGAAACCGGCAGCCTCCCGGAAGCGGCGGAAGGTCATCTCCACGGGCATCTCCACCTGGACCTGGCCGGGGTCCCGGTCGGTCATGGTGGTATAGACACGTGCCCCGCTCTGGCCGAAGTCCACCACGGACTGCACCAGGGGCGCCTCATCGGCCTGGCCGCCGAGGTTGTCCAGCGAATAGGCGAACAGGATGCCCTGCCTGTCCGAGAGTCGCATCTCCTCGTAGCTATCCTTGCTCTGGCAGCGGTAGCACACGCGCTGGATGGGGAACTGCTCCTGGCCGCAGTCCCGGCAGCGGCTACCGTGGAGGCGTAGCACCGAGGGGGCATCTCGCCACATCACCGTAGCTGAGGAGCCCACAAGGAGCTCGGGGGCAGGCGTGGCCACCAGACCCCGGAAGGCTAGATACTTCTGATAGGTGGGTAGGGACTGTCGGGAAGCCCGGTAGCCCGAGGCGCCCCGCCGGCCGTTCTGGGCGATGGCTGTCTCCACCCGAAGGCTGAAGGCATCAGCCCCATCGCCGTAGCTGGCCAGGATGAGGCGCTCGCCTGCCTGAGCCTTCTCCAAGGCAGCCGTCAACATGAGCAGGACATGGGCCGCTCCCGTATTGCCCACGGTGGCCAAGAGGGGGTCCTGGAGTTGGGCCTTGGGGTCAAAGCCCAGGCTGCGGGCCAGGCCCTGGTGGCTGCGAGCATCCGGGCCGTAGAGGACGGCCCGCGCGAAGTCGGACGGCCCCAGACCCATGGCCTGCATCAGGCCGGTGACCGCGGCGGCCATGCCCTCGGCATACCCATGCTCGATGACCCACCGGTCCTCCCAGGTCTTGACGGTGGCATCGTTCTCCGTGCGCCACACATCGGTGATCTCCTGCATCCGGGAGTAGCCAGCCTCTACGGCTATGGCCCCGGGGTCACCAATAAGGCAGGCGGCGGCGCCGTCCCCGAAGGCCTGCTCCTCGGGAGAGTTGGGTGCGCCCAGGCGGCAGTCGGCGGCTGCCACCAGCACGGTGCCCAGGGAGCCTGCCTTCACCGCATCCAGGGCAGAGCGCAGGGCCGCGGTGCCCGCCCGCAGGGAGTTGGCGAAATCGGCGGTGACCACGTCGGGCCTCAGGTCGAGGGCGGTGGCCACCAGGGCGGCACTCTGCTTCTCCCTGTAGGGCGACGTGGTAGAGGCAAAGAATAGACCATCCACCTTGCGGCGGTCCATCCCGCGCAAGCAGTCCACCGCAGCCTCCACGGCCATGGTGATGCTGTCCTCGTCCCGGTTGGCCACGCTGCGCTCCCCACCCAAAGAGCGGCCACCCCAGGCGGCGGCAATGAGATCCCGGCTCAGCCGGTAGTACGGGACATAGGCACCGAAGGAAACAATGCCTGCCAACGTCGTGCTCCTGGGCCTCCTAGTCCCGCATTTTAGTCCTGCGTCCAGCCGTTTTCAACCGCCGGGTCGAGCTTGCCCAAAATAGCGATTGACCCGTAGGTGAATAGATAGGGAATGCCTTTGGGGGTAGTATGGAGCAGGTAGAGGGAGTGATTCACCCTGGAGGTGAACATGAGAAGGGAGCTACGCCAAGGCATACTGCCGTTCCGCTTCTTGGCCCTGAAGTCCCGATGGTATCGGAACCACGGACTGAGCCCCCGAAGAGGGGGTAGGGCTACTCATGGGCAGAAAGGGGCGAACTGACTCACAAGAAGCCCGGCCCCCCAGCGCTGGCGAGTAGAGCGGGGTGCCCGACCACCAAAGTGGACTCTCAGGAGTCCCCACAAGTCGGGATGCGGACTTGCCAAACTGCGAAGAGGCCTGCGGAGGCACCTCCTACCATCCCGCCAACCTCAATCGCTATTCTTGGGGTGAACGAGCTTCCCGCGAAACGCGCAAAATGGTCCCGGCCGGCGGCCTGCCAAATTCAGCACGGAGACCCCGGCCGGTCGGCTCAGATTTGGGGATGCTTACACGGTAGCGGATTTTGCGGGAGGCTCCCTTTTTGTGTCAAGAGCCGCTTGCGTCGTGGGCCTGCAAGCATTACAATTTGCTTGGACTATGGAACATTTGTTCTGCACACGAGCGTTCAGGGCATGGCCATGTATCGTAACGCGTCTCATAATGGCGAGACGATGCTGACGCCGACAGACGGTCTGACCAGGATCCGTGGGCGAGGCATGCTGCTGTCCATTCTAAACAAACAGCTTTTGCTGACAAGGGTCAAGGTCCTCCCTGGTGGCTGCTTTGTTGCTGAAACCAAAGACTGGGATTCCTACTGGAAGCCACTAGCCGACCTAGGCGAAAGGAAGTCTGGGACATGCCTCGCCGCCCTGCACTCTGTTTGGCACGCGTATGTCATGTCGGGTTTTGACGCCGCATTCAGGCGGGACTTGTGCTATCGCTACTTCCGTCTACTGGACGTGCTTTCGACTTCCTTCGCGAGAAACGGCGCTGCCACGGCGTGGGGTCGTGCCCTTCAGTGTGTACTCGGATTTGAATGCTTTGGGATAACTGGTCCAGCCCCGCATGCGGAAGTGCTTGGCGCCGGTACTTGCACTGTGCGTAATCCATGCTACCTCCTGGCCAAACTGAAGATGCCAGATGCACCAGACGATGCGCAGTTCCTCCCGGTCGTCACTGTTCCCGATACCCCTCAGGCGGCGCTCTACTATCATTACCGGCAGTACCGGCTCTGCCCCAACTCCACCACGTCATTACTCCTCTTTCCAGCAGTGTCTCAGAACACGCGTTCGGCGAGTTTTGGCCTAGTAAACTCGTTGATAGGCGGCGTTAGTGTGGCTATCGACCCGTGGACACGTGAGAGGGCGAAGCGGTTATCCCGAGAGGTTGTTTGGCCCACTATTCAGGCAGCTAGCGGTCACCGCACCACCGCATTCGTGGAGTTCGTTGATGTAGGGGCAGGCAGCGGAAGCTTGACAGCCAGTCTTTGCCATGAAATCCGCAAGCTGGGTGCGGCCATCGGATATGCTCCCAAGATTCGAGTCTGGTTTGTGGACCTAAACCCAGCGGACCCGGCCCGTTTTTTCCGCAGGGGTACGTCAAGGGGGCTGGTTGACACCTTGACGTTCATAGGGCATGACTACAGGGACTGGCTAGCCGGGGAAAAACCATTGCCGGCTACCGGGTATCTCCGCATCGCAATGGTATCCAAGCTTCTCAACAATCTTAGCCACTTCTGCGTCGAACCTTTGTCTCCGAAGGAGCTATCTGAGCCCCCACGTAACAGCGGAACGCCCACCGCTGTACGTGCTTACCTGCCCAGCGTGTGTCTGGCCCCAGCGGGCAGGGGCGAGCAGGATCTACTGATTTCGAACGTCAGGGTTGCTGCGCGAAATGGAACGACCATCTCGCAACCATCTCTAAGCCAATACTACGCTGGCCTGTACCTATTGACCTCTCCCACACGATTCTGCGATCATCCAGAGGACGCCATTTTCCTACCGTTGCGGATATTCAATCCCGAATGCTTGGTCACTTCTGATGGCAGGAGCGTCATTGCCCGACTGCTGGAGAACTGTGACTATGTCATTATTGAAGATGCTGATCTCACGTCCAAGGACCTAGTTGCCCACGTAAATAGGTTCACGATTCGCCCTGGCGGTCTTCTGGATGCAACAGGCTCTATGGGGCCAAAGGGGAACCATACCTATGTATTGTGGTCCCAGGGCACGCAGGATCCTCGGGTCTCACGGAAATCGCCATGACGACGGTCATTCGTGCCCAGCGCCGGTCTAACGTACTTACGCCGTCGAGCCTTGCCTGTCTGTCTCGCATGCCTACTGTAAACCTGACGGCCGGCTGTGCCATCGGCTGCGTTTACTGCTACGGCCGCGGATATACTGCCTACCCCGGTGACGGAAAGGTCATCCTGTATGAAAACACTCTTGAGAAGCTGATGGAGGAACTAAGTCGCAAACGCACAATGTCACCAGCGGTATACTTCAGCCCTTCCAGTGACCTGTTCCAACCTGTGCCGGAGGTGGTAGCACTTGGCCATTCTGTCCTGGAATTCCTGCTTTCCAAGGGAGTGGCCATAACTATCCTGACAAAGGGGCGCATACCGGACAACACCATGGACCTGCTCCTCAGCCACGCTGCGCAAGCGCGGGTCCAGGTCGGTATAACCACTCTAGACGAAGGTGTTTTGCGTATGTTCGAGCCTGGCGCGCCCCCACCAACCGTAAGGTTAGAGCAGATGGCAAGGCTGGCGGCTGGCGGCATCAACGTAGAGGCCCGGATTGACCCCATCCTACCTGGCCTATCTGATACTTCGGATGTTCTTGAAAGTCTCTTCGCCGCGCTGTACAAAGCCGGTGTCCGACGTGCAGCGGCAAGCATACTATTCTTAAGGCCGCGCGTCGTGGAGTCTCTCAAGCGCTGCGTGACGCCAAGTAAGGCCATTGAATGTCTGCTCCAGTGCTATGCGGATGCGCCTCGGCTCGCGCTCCGAGCTGAAAGCTCCACCATCGTTGCGCTACCGCGCGCCACCAGGGAGGCAATCTTCGAGCGTGTTTGCCGCACTGCTGGGGTACAGCGAATTCAAGTGTCAATTTGCGCGTGCAAGAACCCCGATATTGCTGGGGGCACCTGCGGGATCAGCGGACACTGGCTGAAGCAGCCGGCACAAGTCAGGCAACCAGGTTTGTTTGAGATCGGGGAGTGAAACGTGCAATCGGCAGAGATGGAACATCGGGACATTCCCGTGGAGTTGCTTGAGGCACATCCTGAGAACACCAACTTCATGAACGACGACATGCTCAGGAAACTTCGGAGGCACATTGAGCGAACGGGCAGATATGAGTCCATAGTAGTGCGTCCGCATCCTTACCAAGAGGGGAGGTTCCAAGTCATCAATGGGCATAATAGGCTGCGTGTACTCCGCGCTCTCAACTGCCAGACGGCACACTGTGTTGTCTGGAACCTGGATGACGGCCAGACGCGGCTTTACCTGGCAACCCTCAACCGTCTCTCGGGGAGAGATATTCCAGAACGCAGAGCCGCGCTTCTAGAAAGCCTCTTAGCAACTTTCGATGTGGGCGATCTCACTACGCTGCTCCCTGACGACAGGAAGCAACTCGAAGAACTGCAGCGGCTCTCCCACATAGAAGTGGGTGAGGCTGCAACTGCGAGAACGTGTCGAGCGGATCTCGCAGCCCCAGTGATAATGACTTTCATGTTGGAGGAGTCTGGAGCAAGTGAAGTCAACTTGGCGTTGGACATGCTCATCCATGTGGCGAAGGAGGACACCGCCCGCGGCCAGGCCCTTGTCCGGCTAGCCCAATTCTATCTCGGGAACATCAAGGCCGTGCCCCTTGAGTGAAGACCTTTTCGGCGAGAAGCTTGCCTGGTTCAAGCAGAACGAGAGTCCAGAGGCGGTGCTCCTGGTGGCAGGCGACTCCGAGCGCATCAGGGTAGCTGTAGCCTGGACCCACACTAGAGTGGCACGTGCTTCCCACATATCGGAGCTTACAGGCTTGTCAGAAAACGAGGCGTGGGACTGGCTGTGGGAAAACGTTCGGTATTCCGCTGAAGAGCTTGTTGCTAAGATAGGCATCCCGCTCTCAGAATGCGGCCTGGAGCGTAAGCTGAGGCCGCTTGTTGGCAACCGCGTCCTCTACCCCGATGGTACGCTGAACTCCTTTGTACAGCGCTATTTGCGTGATCAGGTGCTGAAGCTATTCGAGGCGAAGCCAAGACACCCTACGAAAAGGTGAGGGACCCGGTGAAGCACTCTGCACTAGGAGGGTCGGCGCGCCCCTTTCCCCTCCCACCCCCGTCCCCTATAATGTGCGCCGAGGTATTGCATGCCCCGTCCCCGCGTCCTGGTCTACAGCCAGCAGCCCCGTTACCTGTCTGGTACCCTGTCCAGTCTGGCCGGTGAGGGCTTTGAGGTCTCGGGCACCACCTCGGAGGCCGAGGCCCTCAACAAGTTCCGCACTGGTAACTACGACCTTCTCCTCTTCGGCCTGCCGCCCAACTCGGAGCAGGAGTCGCCTAACGTGCTGGTGGTGGCCCGAATTGGGGGGACATCCCTGGCGGTGCCCGCCGTCGGTGCGCAGCCCCTGATCGCCCTCGAAGGCCGTCCCGATGGCGTGCGCTATGCCGTGGGCCAGGCGAAGGCCCTCAAGGAGGCCGCAGAGGGTGGGCTTTACTCCCCGTTGCTGGCTGTGGCCAGCCCCCTGTCCGGCGCGGACAAGCCCGAGACGGTCCTGCCCAAGCTTGTCGAGTCCCTGGCGAAGCTCGCTGGTTCCGGCGTGTGGCTGTTGGTGCCTCAGGGGGGAGAGGGAGCGCTGACGATACGTTCGACTGCGGGCGGCTCTAACCCGGCGCAGCCACTGGCCGCCAAACTGGGCCGCGAGGCCATACAGAAGGGCGCGCCCTGGCTCATCCTGGAGGCTGCCGCCGCTCCCGCGGACTGGCGCCCGGACTTCGCTGCGGCTGGCGCCACCGGTGGCTTCGCCCTGCCGCTCATGCTGGGGGGCCAGCCCCTGGGCGCCATGGCCTTCGTACGGAGCACCGGGGGCAAGCTCACCGTCCAGCACGTCCAGCTCGCCTCTCTGTTTCAGCCCCTCTTCGCCTTGCTGGTGGAGCGCGAGGCCAAGGAGAAGGACAGGGCGGAGGCGCGTTCGTCTTCCTCGGAGCTCCAAGAGAACCTGGAGCGGCGCCAGCGGGAGATCCGCGCCCTCAACACCCTCCTTCAGAACCAGCAGGCACGGCTGCTGGAGATCGAGGACAGCCTAACTGCGCAGGGCCAGCGCTACACGGTGGCCCTGCGCAGCATGGTTAACCTCATGGAGACCGGCGATCCCGCGCGGGGGGGGCCTTCCGAGAGCGTGGCCAACTGGATGCTCGCCCTGGCCAAGCCTCTGGGGCTGCCACCCGACGGCCTGGCCGACGCGGCCTATCTGCATGACCTGGGTATGCCGAGGGGGCCGTCTAACCAGGCACCCAAGGCGGACGAGCACCAGCGGGTGCTGCGCCACCCCTTCCTAGCGGAGCAGGTCGCTGAGTCTCTGGGGCTGCCGTTGGAGGTGCGCCTGGCCCTCAAGCACCATCACGAGGACTTCGATGGCTCGGGCTACCCCGATGGTCTGTCCGGACAGGACATCCCCCAGCGCGCCCGGCTGCTGCGGGTGGCCGATGCCCTGGTGAGCTTCACCCCCTCCCCCGGCAAGCCGTTGGCGCCGCGGGAGGCCCTGGCCCGGCTAAAGGGAGGGGTGGGGAGAGAATACGACCCGCAGGTGGTGGACGCCCTGTCCACTCTAGTCACCGAGAAGGCGGGCGGCCCCGAGAGCGAGGTCATCTCCACCGTCTCCCACGAGCTGCGCTCGCCGCTGGTCTTCCTGGTGGGCTACAGCGAGCTGCTGGCTGCCCAAAAGGACCTGCCCGCCGACGCCCGGGAGAAGGCCCAGGAGATCTATCAGGAAGCGGTCCACATGTCCAGTCTGGTGGATGACCTGCTCAGCGTCTCCCGATACGAGTCGGGCCGCGTGGAGTTCCATTGGCAGCAGGTGGACATGGCGGAGCTGGTCAAGCGCGCGGCCACCAAGGCCCGGGCCAAGAGCACCGAGGCATCGGGACACCGGATCGAAGTGCGGCTGCCCGCCACCCCGCTGAGCATCCAGACCGACCCGGACAAGCTGGCCCAAGTGCTGGACAACTTGCTGGACAATGCCATAAAGTATTCCCCAAACGGTGGTCAGATTACTGTCAGTGGAGAGCGCCGCAACGGGGAGGTCTGGTTGAGCGTTTCCGACCAGGGCATAGGCATCCCCCGGGACAAGCAAGAGCGCCTGTTCGAGAAGTTCTACCGCGTGGACTCGCCCCTCAAGGACACCGTGCCCGGCACTGGCTTGGGCCTGCACCTGTCCCAGCACATTGTCAAGGCGCATGGTGGTCGCATGTGGTTGGATAGCGTCGAAGGTAAGGGCTCCACCTTCTCCATCGCCCTTCCGGACACCCAGGCAGCATGAGCAAGAAGGTCCTGGTAGTGGACGACGACGCACGGGTCCGCAGGCTGATGGCAGCCACCCTGGGCAATGACTACCGCATGCTGGAGGCGGCGGACGGCCTACAGGCCCTCGACATCGCCTCCAGCGAGAGGCCGGACGTGGTCCTCCTGGATGTGAAGCTGCCCGGACTCGACGGTTTCGAGGTGTGTCGTCGCCTCAAGGCTAGCTCTGACACCGCCCAGGCCCGGGTGGTCATGGTGACCGGACTGGGCGAGGACAGGGACCGCGTCAAGGGACGGGAAGCCGGCGCCGACGCCTACTTCACCAAGCCCTTCAGCCCACGGGGGCTCATCGCATTCCTGGAGGACCTGTTGGAGCCGACAGAGCAATGAGTACGCAGCCGGTCCCCGAGCCGTCCGGCGAGCTGGAGCTGGAAGAGCAGCTCATTCTCTACGCCACCGAGCTCCACACCCTCTACCAGGAAGAGAAGAAGGAGCGGGAGGCCCTGGCGGAGGAGAAGCTGGTCCTCGAGTACAAGCTGAAAGAGCTCTCTGCCCTCAACAACCTGTTCCGCAAGCACCTGGAGCGCCGGGAGCAACTGGAGGACGCGCTTGAGGACCTGGACAAGGGGCTCCGCGAGGCGCTCGCCCGTGCCCCCGCCAAGCTGCGGCCCCAGTTGCAGTCGCTACTGGCAGCAGCCGAAGCCGCCCTCAACGCACCCGCCCCGCCACAGCTCCCCAAGCAGTGACCGGCCAGGCCGCTCCTTCGGCCCCTGGCGCCCTACCTCCCGGTGGGCAGCCCGGCCTGAGGTCTATTCGACCACTGGTACGCTAGTAGGTGCGGACGCTCCACGCCCTGACGTTGGCCTTGTATACACCGGCGCGTACCAGGGGGTCATTGGCGGTGAGGGCCTCCGCTTCCTGCTGAGTGGCCACGCTGAAGACTATCAGCGCGCCGGTGCCGTCCCGCAGCGGGCCGGACATGAGCAGCTTGCCCTCGTCCTTCAGCTTGGCCAGATACGCACGATGGGCTGGGAGATGGGTCTCGCGTGCCTTCTCTGTACCTGCCACAACGGTGCGCATGTCTACGAACAGCTCTCGCGGCTCAGGCATGGTGGTTGACCTCCTTGGGTCACTTGGCTAGCCCCCTTCCTTCTGGGAAGCAGGGCATTAGGGAAGGAGTACCCCTGCCGTAGCAAAGTGGGGCGGTCTCAATATCCCCCTGTGCGACGTCTACTTCTGGTAGAAGCGGACGGTCCACTCCTTGATGTTGGGCCTGGTCAGGCCATTGGCCACGAGCGGGTCCTTCTGGTTGAGGGCCACGGCCTCCTGCAACGTAGCAGTGGAGTAGATGATCACCGCGCCGGTCCCGTCCTCCAGCCGCCCTCCCATGATTACCTTGCCCTGGTCCACAAGCGGTTGGAGCCAGCGGGTGTGGGCATCGTGTAGGGCCTGCCTGGCCTCGGGAGAGCCTAAGCTGGTGCGCAGGTCAATGAATAGATGCTTGGGGTCCGCCATGCTTGACCTCCTTAGCGAATGATAGAGGGTAGTATACACCACAGGCCAGTACGTGACCCGCGCTATCGAAGTGCATTCCGGAACGAGTACAATGAAATGACTGTGGAAAGGGAGGTGTGGATATGGCAACCCTAACGGAACGGAAGGTTACCATTGGGGGCAAGCCCTTCACCCTGGTGGGGCCGGAGCTAAGAGTCGGAGGGGTGGCCCCCAGCTTCAAGCTCATTGACGGCAAGGGCCAGGAGGTGGAGTTGGCCCAGAGCGAGGGGAAGGTCCGTCTGATCGCGTCGGTGCACTCGGTGGACACGCCCATCTGCGACCTGGAGACGGAGCGGTTCAACACCGAGGCGGCAAAGTTCCCGGATGTCGTTATCTATGTCGTGAGCATGGACCTGCCGTTCGCGCTCTCCCGCTACTGTGGGGCCAAGGGGATAGCCAGCTTGAAGGCCTTGTCCGACTACCGGGAGGCCTCATTTGGCGCGGCCTATGGGGTGCTAATCAAGGAGCGTCGCTTGCTGGCCCGGGCCACGTTTGTGGTGGACCGGCTGGGTGTCATCCGCTATGCGGAGTACCTGCCCGAGGTGGGCCAGCACCCGGACTACGACAAGGCGCTGGCGGCGCTCAGGGAGACAGTGGCCCTCAAGCAAGCCGCGTAGCCCCCGGCAGGCGCGGACCTTCACTCTTTCAGGTGGCTCGGGACAGGCCTAGGCACCTTCCTCAGGACGAGGGGAGCGGACCTCTCCCTAATCCTCTCCGACACGGAGAGGGGATAACTGAGTTGTAGTCCTGGAAGCGGGAGTCAGAGGGGGTGGGAGCCACCATAGTGGTTGCTGCTGGCTTTTGCCCGCTTGGGTAAATGAGCTATTATTAGGGGCACAGAGCGGCGTAAGTCCACCGGATAGCAGGTTTGATGGTGAAACAAGCAAGCCCACAGCTTCTCCTTAGCCCGCAACATGCTGGGTCTAGGCTGGAAGATGCTGCCTCGTCTGCCAACAAGTCGCTATCTATGCACCGGTGGACAAAGTGGATCGCTGGGTTCTCCGGTGATTTTGCGCGCAGTGCCATTGAGCAGTACCTCCCATTAGGCAGACAGATGGCTGGGGATATTCAGGGGTTCTAACATGGAGACCACGACCACAACCGTACCGTTCTCGTACACCACCATAAAGGTTACAAGAAGCAGAATAGACAAGGGGCTCTTGGCTATTCCAGCGCCACTCATCCATCTTTTTCCAACAACGTCTGGCCATGTTTATCTTGTGGATGAACAGGGCCTGGAGAAGAAAGCATCGTTCACTGCGTACACCAGCCGCAGTAAGGAATGCAGGGTTGGGGGGATGAGTGCCTTTTACGCGAGGTACAACACGAGAGATGGTGAGGAGCTCGTGCTGCAGGTTCGCGGCGATGGCAGATACATGATACTTCCAGAGAAGCGGTTTCACCAGAGAATAGAGGAATTTGAGGCGCAACTGGACAAAGCCTCGAACAACATGGACGCAAGTGCTGCGTTGGCGGGGCTTACAGAACTTACAGGCACAAAACGCGAGGAAGTCATAAAAAGCGAATTCGTTCGCTTGGCTCAACACGAAGTGGTTGAAAGAAAAGTTCTGCGGAGGCACGCCGCGAATGCGCAGGAAAAGGTCTCTGCCGCCTTGCGGGAAATACTGCTAAATCTATATAGTGGCCGTTGCCAAGTGTCAGGCTTTACGTTCATGATGACGACCGGTAAGCAATACTTCGAGGTTCACCACATAAACCCAAAGCAAGGGGACCACGTGAAGAACCTGCTTGTGGTAAGTCCAAACGTGCACGCCCAATTCACGTATGCCCGTGTTGAACATGCGTTTGATGGGATGGGCTGGCTAAGGCAAGTTCACTTCAATGGGGAAGCTCATTCGGTGTTTCAAGTCGTCGACCAATTACCCGCGAGTTTCAAGAAGGAATCTCACTCCATAGAGGGCACCTGACTTCCTAGAAGCCAGCCGACCCTATTGATGCCCGCACACGGATGCCCGATTCTCCGTACTATGATGTTCCTATATGCCCAGACGCGCGAACGCCGGACCCCGATATCCCGTTCCACTCGGGTTTGTACTTGCGGATGAGGATTGCCTTCGCCCTAGCGACCTCCCACAACCGTGCTATGACCAGGTATCTACAAGATACCTCCTCGACCGCAACTCCTTCCCGGTCCACCACTTTCTTCAGGCGAGCACGTAGCCTTGCGCGCAGATTGCGCGCCTGACCCACATATACCGCAACCCCGTTCCAGTAGAGGACATAAACGCCTGGTGTGGATGCTGCCTCGGGTTCCTGAAGCGGGTGCTCCGGGCTATCTTCCAAGGCACACGCAAGCTGGTCTTCGTACGCCTTGTCCACGTCGAATTGGAAGCTGTGTCGGTCGCACACTTGCTGTCCCCCGAGCGCCTTCTAGCCCACAGGTCGGGCGTACTGGGCTTTGGCTATCTGGAACCAGTCGGCGCCGTAGATGTCGTTGATGACGATGGCAGGGAAGTCCTCGACCTCCAGGCGCAGGATGGCCTCCGGGCCTAGCTCGCCGTAGGCCACCAGCTCCGCCTTGCGGATGCGCCGGGAGAGCAGCGCGCCAGCCCCGGCCAGCGTGGCCAGGTAAATGGCCTTATGCCGGACCAGCGCTTCCCTCACGGCTGGCGAGCGCCCGCCCTTGCCTACGGTGGCCCTCAACCCGGCTTCCAAGAGCTTGGGCGTGTAGGGGTCCATGCGGCTGCTGGTGGTCGGCCCCGCCGAGCCGATCACCTCGCCCGGCTTGGCCGGTGTCGGCCCCACGTAGTAGATGGTCTGCCCTTTGATGTCGAAGGGCAGTCCCGACTTGTCGGGATGCGCCAGTGCCTCCACCAAGCGCTTGTGGGCGGCATCCCGGGCGGCGTAGAGCACCCCAGAGATGGACAACTGGTCCCCCGCCTTGAGGCGGGCCACCGTGTCTTCTGAGAAGGGCGAAACTACATTCAGTACCCTATTTGAATATGTGTCCATAGGCCTCAGCTCCGCTCACCCCTTCGCTGCACTCAGGGCAGGCTCTGAGCCTGTCGAAGGGTGCAGGGCTCATGGTTCGACAAGCTCACCATGAGCGGTACGTTATGACGCCTTACTCTGCAAGCAAGTGTTAGCGTTGCCAAAACTTCAACCTCTGCACCAACCGCATGTGCCGTACTGACTCGATAGCGGTGGTGATGGGGATGCTCTTGGGACAGGCCTCGGTGCAGTTGAAGACGGTGTGGCACTTCCACACGCTGGGGTCTATCAGCTCCAGGCGCTTCCGACGCGGGTCCTCCCGGCTGTCGGCGGCCCAACGGAAGGCCTGGTTCAGGGCCATGGGCCCTACAAAGTCCTTGTCCGCCCACGTCAGCGGGCAGGATGAGTGACACGCCGCGCAGAGGACGCAGTCAATGTGGATGTTGAGCTTCCGGCGCTGCGTTGGCGTCTGGAGGATTTCCTTCTCAGGCAGCTCCCCGGCAGGTTGGAGGTAGGGCTGTATGCGGCGGTACTGGCGGAAGAACGGCTCCATGTCCACCACCAGGTCCTTCAGCACGGGCAGATGGGGCAACGGGTTCACCGTGGCCTCCCGCTCGGGCAGGCTCTCCAATAGGGTCTGACAGGCCAGCCGGTAGTGCCCGCTGATGTACATGGCGCAAGAGCCACACACCCCCTCCCGGCACGAGGCCCGGAAGGAGAGCGAGCCGTCCTGGTGGTCCAGGATGTGGTACAGGCCGTCCAGCACCGTCATGCCGCGCAGCCACGGCACGGTGAACCGGTCGAAGTGCGGAGTCCCATCCGCATCGGGGTCGTACCGGAAGACGTATATGGTCGCCTGTTCAGTCATAGTCCTTCCCTATCCAATGACACCGCTCACCCTGTCCGCCTTGCGGAGTCCGACAGGTCCCCGTTTTCCATAAGGAGTCGGAGAGCTTGTCGAAGAGCCTGCCCTGAGCCTGCCCTGCGCCTGCCGAAGGGGCGGGCCTCTACCGTGCATGGTTCGACAGGCCTGTCCCTTCGTCCCGATGTGTTGGGACTCAGGGCAAGCTCTGACCTTCCCCCGTCGAGGGGGAAGGAACGGCTTCACTTGAACACCCTCTTGCCTACCAGCCCGCCCAGGGCGGCCAGCACGCCCGCTATCAGGGCCGGGAATAGGACATTCAGCAAGAGCATGGCGATGGCCATTGAAACGTTGTCTGGCTTGAGGTTCTCGATGGTGAAGAGCAAGTTGTTCACCACGGCGAAGACGACAGTCATGACGAAGGCCAACAGGAAGCCGCGCTTGGCGCCGGTGGCGAGCAGACCCACGACCAGGAAAGTGGGGATGAGGAGGATGATCTGTAGCCCCTCCTGGTCGGCCAGCCCTCTCAACGCCATGCCCAGGAGCAGCAGGGCACCTCCGACGATGGCTGCCAACGTGACCTTCTTATCCATAGCTCCCCTTTCGCCCGCGTTGTGGCGACAGTCCGCGTAGCGGCGATTCACGAATTGCCGCTACGGAGGCGCCGCATTGATGGAGGTATGCCATGGCTAGTACTTCCTCACCTGGGGCTGCCACTTGGTAACTGTGACGGGCTTGGCCTCAACCTGGGGACCCTTGGCGCTATAGGTAACAATGGTGTGCTTCATCCAGTTGACGTCGTCGCGCTCGGGGAAGTCCCGCCGGAAATGGGCGCCGCGGCTCTCCTGCCTGGCCAGCGCGCCGAGGGCCACCACCTCGGCCAGGTCCAGCATGCCCCGTAGCTCCAGGGTGCGCAACAGGTCCAGGTTGAACCGGCGCGACTTGCCACCCACCCCTACCTTGGGGTACTCCTCGCGGAGTTGGCGGACGGTATTCAGCGCCGACTGGAGGGGCTTGGGCTCGCGGAAGATGCCCACCTGGTCAAACATCGTTTGGCCCAGCTTCTCTCGGAGCGTGGCTGGAAGGTGGTCCCGGCCCCTGGCCAACAGGCCCGCCACCCGCTCCCGCTCCTGCTTGAGGGCAGACTCCAGGGCGGCCTGGCCGTCCTGGGGGCCTTCGATGCCCCGTACGTACTCCGCGGCCCGCTGCCCCGAGCGTTGGCCGAAGACCACTGTGTCCAGCAGCGAGTTGCCACCGAGCCGGTTGCCGCCATGCACGCTCACGCAGGCGCACTCGCCGGCGGCAAAGACACCCGGCACCGTCGTGGCCCCCCAGAGGTCGGTGTCAATGCCGCCCATGGTGTAGTGCTGGCCAGGCACGATGGGTATCGGCTTGTCCGCTGGGTCGAAGCCCAGGAACTTGATGCAGATCTCGCGGATGCCGGGCAGGACTTCCTGGATGCGCTCTTTACCCAGGTGGCGGATGTCCAGGTGCACTACACCTGACGGGAAGCCCCGCCCCTGGTCTATCTCCGTGCGGATGGAGCGGGACACGATGTCCCGAGGGGCAAGCTCCATCTTGGTGGGCGCATAGTCGCGCATGAAGCGCTCGTTCTTGTTGTTGAGCAGATGGCCACCCTCGCCCCGGGCGCCTTCGGTGATCAGTATGCCGGTGCCGGGAAGGGCTGTGGGGTGGAACTGGATGAACTCCAGGTCCTTCAGGGGTGCCCCTGCCCAATATGCCATGGCCATGGCATATCCGGTGTTGATGTGAGCGTTGGTGGACAGGCTATAGATGCGGCCCACCCCGCCCGTGCCCAGGATGACGGCGTCGGCGACGAAGGCCTCGATCTCGCCACTGGCAATGTCCAGGGCTATGGCGCCGCGGACGCGGCCATTTGCCATCACCAGTTGCAGCGCCGACCATTCGTTGTATACCAGGATGTCACGCTTGATGGTCTGCTGGTACAGGGTGTGCATCATGGCGTGGCCCGTCCTGTCGGCGGCGTAGCAGGTGCGGGGGAAGTCGGCGCCGCCGAAGGGGCGCTGGTCCAGGCGGCCGTCGGGCATGCGGCTGAAGGGGGTGCCCCAGTGGTCCAGCTCGTAGACTCGGGTAGGCGCCTCCAGGCACATGGCCTCCACGGCATCCTGGTCGGCCAGGTAGTCGGAGCCTTTAACGGTATCGAAGGAGTGCTTCTCCGGGTTGTCATCGCCAGCCTCGCGGCGGTTGTTCAAGGCCACGTTGATACCGCCCTGGGCCGCCACCGAGTGCGAGCGCATGGGGTAGACCAGGGAGAGGACGGCCACGTCCAGGCCCCTCTCTTTGGCCTCGATGGCCGCCCGCAGCCCAGCCAGCCCACCACCTATGACTAGTATTTGATGTTTTCTCATTCTATGTTCCCTGTACCCTTGACGTCATTGCGAGGAGCGTAGCGACGAAGCAACCTGCATACGGTGCCGTCGTCAGAAGGTTGCTTCGCTGCGCTCGCAATGACGCAAAAGAATTGCTCATCCACGGATTGCCGTTCGGCGGGTGGTATCAGGCATCACAGGAAGGCCAGGAGCCCATTGATGCCGTAGGCCACGCCGGCGACACCGAAAACCGCCAGCACCCAGAAGGCCGCCCTCTGCACCCCCGGCGATATGGGCAGGTCCAGGAGCACCGATCGTATGCCGTTCAGCCCGTGGAAAGCGCCGGTGACCAGGATGCCGATGTCCACCACGATGAAGAAGGGGTTCTGGAAGCGCTCCACGACTTGGTCGAAAGTGATGTGCTGGCCAATAATGAAGTAGTGCAGTGCCGCAATGTGTATCCCCAGGAAGACGACCAGCAGGGCTGCGGTTATGCGCTGGAGGAGCCAGGCGGCAAAGCCCAGCGGATACGGAGGGATTAGCTCCTTGCGCTGTGCCAACCCCTGGGGTGCTGTCTTGGTAGCTTGTGCCATTTGCACCTCCTACAACCCTCTTGGGTGTATTGACGTAGGGGCGCAGCATGCTGCGCCCCTACGCGAGTCGTCAGTCCGCAAGGGCTTTGCCGAAGATGTACGGTCCCCAGATGACAATGTTCACCAGCAACAGGGCCACGGCTATGCCCATCATGGCCCAGAACAGGGCCTTGTGGTGGCGCCGCACGCCGACGCCGAAGTCCAGGAACAGACAGCGTATGCCGTTGAAGGCGTGGAACAGGACCGCCCACACCAGGAGCACGTCCAGGGCCAGGAATATGGGGTTGCCCAGGTGCCTCAGCGCCCCGTTGAAGGCGTCGGGCCCCCAGGTGCGGGCCGAAGATATGACGATTACATGGGCGATACCATAGAGGACGAGGACCACGCCGGAGATGCGGTGCAGGAGCCACATCCACATTCCGGCCCGGTAATTCCCTGGCCAGCGGTCAGCGTATCTTGCCGTTCGCATCAACGAACACCCCCTCTAGCTCCCCCTCTTTGGCCAAAGAGGGGGAGAACAATAGAACTGGAGGACACCCCCCAGACCCCTGGCAGGGGGCAAAGCCCCCTGCACCCCTGGGGATCCCGGGTTTGGGGCAGGGCGCTCTACTCGCCAAGCAAGCCTCGTACGTAGTAGTCCGCTTCCGGCTTTAACGCCCACGCTATCACTCCTAATGTGCTGGCATCGATAATCCAATCTTTTGCTTTGGCAGTCTCTATGGAGCGGATGATGTCAACCTTTGAAAAATCTGCTTCCTTTTCCAGACGCTCTGCCTCTACCGCTTGCCTGCCATCGGCACCCAACTTGTAGATGGCTATTAGGACTTTGTCTCTAGTTTTCTCGGCCTCACTGACTCGGCGCTTTTTCCAGATTGACTCAACGATGTCAAACAGCGCCTTCAAATCATCAATCATCGACACCCCCTGCAGTTCTTCTTAACGCGCCCACGCCCAGGCTGCATCGCTCACAACACCGTCTCCGCCACGCGGGCGCTGTGGCACTGGAGGTTTACGGCCACGGGCAGGGCGGCGATGTGACAGGGGTAGGTCTCCACGTGCACGGCCAGGGCCGTGGTTACACCCCCAAAGCCCAGCGGGCCGATGCCCAGCCGGTTGATACGCTCCAGAAGCTCGGCCTCTAGCTCCGCCGTCTCCGGGTCGGGGCTGGGGCTGCCCACGGGGCGGAGCAGCGCCATCTTGGCCAACAGCATGGCCTTGTCCGCCGTCCCCCCGATGCCCACGCCGACAATGGTCGGCGGGCAGGGATTGCCCCCGGCGTCCTCCACGGCCTTGACCACGGTGTCAATGATGCCCTGCCGCCCCTGGGCTGGGGTGAGCATGGCCAGGCGGCTCATGTTCTCCCCGCCGCCACCCTTGGGCAGCAGCCTGATGCGCAGCCTGTCGCCGGGCACGATCTCGGTGTGGATTACGGGTGGAGTATTGTCCCCGGTGTTCTTGCGGGCGGTGAAGGGCTGGCGGACGATGGAGCCTCGGAAGTAGCCCTCCTTGTAGCCGCGGCGGACGCCTTCCTCAATGGCCTGGAGCAGGTCGCCGCCGACCACGTGGGCGTCTTGGCCCAACTCCAGGAAGGCAACGACGGTGCCACAGTCCTGGCACAGGGGCATGGCCTGCTCGCGGGCCAGGCGGGCATTCTCCAGCAGTTGGTCAAGGACCTGCCGGCCCAGGGGCGAGACCTCGCGGTCATGGGCAGAGGTCAGTGTGGCCACCATGTCCTCTCCGAGGTGGGTGTTGGCCTCCACGCAGAGGCGCGCCACCGTCTGGGTAATGGTGTCAGCCGAAATTTCTCTCATCGTTGCGTAGGAGGGCGGTCTTTGACCCCTCTATAGGTCCCCCTTGGCAAGGGGGACCCCAGGGGGTGTTAGGCGATGTTGAGCTTTTCCACCAGTTCGCGCACGGCCGCTGCCGACCTCTTCAGAGCGGCTGCCTCCTCAGGAGCGAGCTTGAGCTCGATGACCTGGTGCACACCCTTGCGGCCCACCTTCACCGGCACTCCCACGAACAGGCCGCGAATGCCGTACTCCCCCTCCAGGTAGGTGGAGCAGGGCAGAATACGCTTCTTGTCCAGCAGAATGGAGTCCACAATGGCGGCGATGGAGGCGGCGGGGGCGTAGTAGGCGCTGCCCGTCTTGAGCAGGTCAACGATCTCCCCACCCCCACCACGGGTGCGCTTCACGATGGCCTCGATGCGCTCCGAGGACAGCAGCTCGGTGATGGGCACTCCCCCCACAGTGCTGAGGCGGGGCAGCGGGACCATTTCGTCGCCGTGGCCGCCCAGGACGAAGGCAGAGACATCCTCCACCGACACGTCCAACTCGTCGGCCAGGAACCGGCGGAAGCGCGCGGTATCGAGCACGCCAGCCATGCCGATCACGCGGTTCTTGGGGAAGCCGCTTACCTTGAGCGCAACCTGCGCCATGGCGTCCAGCGGGTTGGTGACGATGACCAGGATAGAGTTGGGCGAGTACTTGACTACCTGTTCCACTACCTCGCGCATGACCTTGGCGTTGGTGAACAGCAGGTCGTCGCGGCTCATGCCTGGCTTGCGGGGGAAGCCAGCCGTGATGACCACCACGTCGGAACCGGCGGTGTCGCGGTAGTCCGAGGTCCCCATCAGGCGGGAGTCAAAGCCAAACACCGGCCCGGCCTGGAACATGTCCAGTGCCTTGCCCTTGGCCACTCCCTCGGCCACATCCAGCAACACGAAGTCCGCGTTCTGCCGCTCCACCAGGCAGTGGGCGGTGGTTGAGCCCACGTTACCGGCCCCTACAATCGTTACCTTTTGAGTAAGGCGCATGCCGTCTCCCTGGATACCGGCCCTCATGACCTTCTCTCCTCCATCTTCCGGATTACGGCGTCAGCCACCTGTGACGTGCCCACGGCGGTGGGGTCCTCCCGGTGGGGTTTCATGTCGTAGGTCACCTGTTTGCCCTCGGCGATAACCGCGGCGATGGCGCTCTCCATGCGGTCGGCGGGGGCCATCTCCCCCAGGTAGCGAAGCATGAGCACGCCTGAGAGCATGGTGGCGATGGGATTCACCTTGTTCTGTCCCGCGTAGCGCGGGGCGCTGCCATGGACAGGCTCGAAGACGGCGCCGCTTTCCCCGATGTTGGCCCCCGGCGCTACGCCCAGCCCACCCACCAGCCCAGCGCATAGGTCCGACAGGATATCGCCGTACAGGTTGGGCAGGACCAGCACGTCGAAGTTCTCCGGGCGCTGGACCAACTGCATGCAGGTAGCATCCACCAGCATGTCCTCGAAAGCGATATCTGGGTACTCCTTGGCCACCTCACGGGACACGGCCAGGAACAGGCCGTCGGTGAACTTCATGATGTTGGCCTTGTGGATGGCAGTGACCTTGCGGCGTCCCTGCTTGCGGGCGTAGTCGAAGGCGAAGCGCACGATGCGCCGCGTGCCCGTCTCCGAGATGGGCTTAATGGAGATGCCGGAATCCGGCCGGATGCGCTTGCCCCCCAACTCGGCGATGGCGCTGATCAGGCGCTGGACCTGGGACGTGCCCCGCTCGAACTCAATGCCGGCATACAGGTCCTCGGTGTTCTCCCGGACGATGACGATGTCTACACCCTGGAACCTGGAGCGCACCCCCTGGTAGCTCCTACATGGCCGCACGCAGGAGTAGAGGTCCAGGCTCTGGCGCAGGGCCACGTTGACGCTGCGAAAGCCGGTGCCTATGGGGGTGGTTATCGGCCCCTTCAGGGCCACCTTATTGCGTTTGATGGCCTCCAGGACGGAGTCGGGAAGGGGCGTCCCGTACTTCTCGATGGCGGGCTGTCCAGCGTCCACCACCTCCCAGCGTATGGGCACGCCGGTCGCCTCAATCACGCGCCGGGCTGCGGCCACGACCTCCGGCCCGATGCCGTCACCTGGAATGAGCGTTACGTTGTATGCCATGAAGGTGGCTCCTAAGATCCGCTGCGCCTCGTGGGCGGCTCCGGTGTATGATATCTATGGTCAAACGGTAGCAAGTGCGCTCCCTAGCCGGGCATTCCGGCGCATATTATACAGGATGTCTGGTGGCCGGAAACACCTCGCTACGGCAGGCGAGCTTGACACTACTCCTTCGAGACCCAATAATTACCAGTGGAGTCCTGCAAAGGACGGGAGGGAACAAACACAATGGGACTTCAGTTGCGAATGTATCTGCTGCTGGCCGTCATGTTCGGCATCATCTATGCCGTCTTCGTCATGCTGGGCGAAGTATCGGGGCGTGGCAGCTTCCTGACCTACGCCATACTGGCCAGCATCATGGTGCTCGTCCAGTACCTCATCGGACCGGCCATTGTAGGCTGGACTATGAAAGTGCGCTGGGTCACCGAGCAAGAGGAGCCCGAGCTACACCGCATGGTGGCGGACTTGGCCCGTGAGGCGCACATCAAAAAGCCGAAAGTGGGCATCTCTGGGCTCAACATCCCCAACGCCTTCGCCTATGGGCGCTTTGGGGATGCCAGGGTGGTAGTCACTGATGGCATCCGGAGCCTGCTGACCAAGGACGAGCTAAGGGCGGTGGTGGGCCACGAGGTGTCCCACGTCAAACATCACGATATGGTCATCATCACCATCCTGAGCGTCGTGCCCCTGATACTGTGGTACATCGCCTGGGGCATCATGTGGAGCGGCGGTGGCAGAGATCGCAGGAACGGGGGCCAAATCGCACTGATTGGCTTTGTGGCCTTCATCCTGTATTTCGTGACCAACCTGCTGGTGCTGTATGCGTCGCGCATCCGCGAGTACTATGCGGACCTGGGCAGCGTGCGGTTGGGCAACGAGCCCAAATACATGGCCTCGGCGCTATACAAGCTAGTCTATGGCACCGCCCGCACCTCCAAAGAGGAGCTGAAGCAGGTCGAGGGCGTTAAGGCATTCTTCGCCAACGACCCCACTCGCGCTCTCAAGGAGCTACGAGAGCTGCGCGAGATTGACCGGGACATGAGCGGCACTATTGATGCCAACGAGCTGTCCACGATCCGCGGCAAGAAAGTGGTGCTCGGCTTCGGCGACAAGATGATGGAGGCGCTGAGCACCCATCCCAACATGCTCAAGCGCATCAAGCACCTGTCCACCCTCATGTTTGCCTCTCAGATGTCCATCCGGGCATAGACTAGAGAGTGCAAAGGGAAAGGCCACCCCAGGACTGGGGTGGCCTTTCCCTTTGGCTGGCAAGCGAGTCACGACAGCCGCGCCGGATTTGGGCTCTCGTCGGGGCGGCAGGCCACGCCGGCCGGTGATGGTCCGACAAGCCTTCAGGGCGTGGCCCCTTCACCTTGTTCCGGGCCAGCTCTCGAGCCCAAAGGCTCGCGACGAAGGATGCGTTGGTCCAATGTGGGGGGCGAGTCGCCGACTCCCCCCTACGCCCAGCGCTTACCCTGGGGTGGTGCGGGGCTTGGTGGCCGGCGGCGCCAGGTAGCGGATGAACTCGTCTATCTCCATGGCGGGCAGGGTGTGCGTGTCCAGGGTGCCGCGGGCACCCAGATCAAGCGCCAACCGGCTGATGCTCCAGTTGTCGGGCGCTTCCAGGATGGTGGCGAAGTCATAGGCGCCCAGCAAAGCGTACTGGGCCGTGATGTGGCAGCCCATGGTCTCCACTTCCTTGTTGACCTCTTTGATGCGGTTCGGTTTGTCGCGGACCGTCTTCCGCCCCTGGTCAGTGAGCTTGCTGAGCATGAGATACAATGGCATAAGTCCCTCCTTGCGGCATCGTGCACAAATTATAGCGCAAGTCGTTCCTGATTACACGCCGTCCGCTGTGCATCGCCTGAAACCAGCGGTCCATCTGGTCTCCGGAGGGCGGAGGCTGACCTGCCCCTGTTTCTTCTCTCAGCCGGGCGCTGCGAACGGAGTATCGTCGTCCGTAGAGGAGCCATTCGCTGTGTAGGGCGTCCCGCGACGCATCGGGACACCCCGCGGTGAGGGGCAGCTTCTTAAGCCCAAAGGATTGGCAAACCTCCCCTAAATGGACCGATTGCAGGTGCCGGGTTGGAGTGCGCCAGGCAGCCTGTGGCCTGAATGGTGCCTTGCATTTGACGGCACATAGCGGGAGAATTGACGGAGAGGAGGGACTGGGAACACAGCCTGCGAGTGTATGAGAGCTAGAGACGAAGTAGACTTACGAGACATGACCATTGACGACCTGTCAGCGGTGTATCACTTGGGCGAGGAGCTGTTCCTCAACGAGCAACAGCCCATCCTTTACCGCATCTGGGACGCCTACGAAGTGACAGGGTATTTCAACACGGACCCCGAGTTCTCCCTGGTAGCCGAGGAGAAAGGCGAGACCGTGGGGTTTGCCCTAGGCACAACATTCGAGAAAGAGGGCAGTGCCTGGAAGTACGGCTACGTGGCCTGGCTGGGTGTGAAGGCGGGCCATCAGCACAGGGGGTTGGGTGCACGCCTCTACCGGGAGCTGGAGAAGCGCATGCGCAAGGGTGGTGTCCGCATGGTGATCATGGATACAGAGGAGCACCGTGCGGACGCAGTGTCTTTCTTCCATCGCATGGGGTTCAAGGAGCGGGAGAGCCACGTGTGGATGGCCAAGACCCTGCGCCGTAGCCAGAGCACACGACGTGCGGAGGGGACCGCCAAGTGCTCCCTCAAGGCATTGCACTTCCACCAGCCTACCAGCCTGGCCTTGCCCAGTAAAGGCGGGCGCGAGTCAGCGGGGAGCTGACCCGCTTTCCCTGCTTTCGGAAAGGAGTAAACATGGCGGGTAACGCCCTGGCGACGGCCCTGGAGCAGTTCGACCGGGTGGCCGATAGGCTCAACCTCAATGGTGGTCTACGGGACATATTGAGGTCCAGCAAGCGGGAGCTTACCGTGCACTTCCCCGTCCGCATGGACGACGGCAGCGTTCGGGTGTTCACGGGCTATCGGGTACAGCATAGCCAGGCCCGCGGCCCGGCCAAGGGGGGTATCCGCTACCACCCCGCGGTGGACCTGGATGAGGTGAAGGCCCTGGCCATGTGGATGACCTGGAAGTGCTCCGTAGTCAACATCCCCTATGGTGGCGCCAAGGGCGGCGTGGCCTGCGACCCCAAGGCCCTATCCCGGAGCGAGCTGGAGCGGCTCACCAGGCGCTACACCACGGAGATCTCCATCCTCATTGGCCCGGAGAGCGACATCCCGGCCCCGGACATGGGCACCGACGCGCAGGTGATGTCCTGGATCATGGACACGTACAGCATGCACAAGGGCTACTCCGTCCCCGGAGTAGTTACCGGCAAGCCCATTAACATCGGGGGCACCGTGGGCCGCAACGAGGCTACCGGCCGGGGTATCCTGTTCATCGCTCGGGAGGTGGCCAGGCTCAAGGGCTTGCCTTTGAAGGGGGCGACGGTAGTGGTCCAGGGCTTCGGGAACGTCGGCGCGGTGGGCGCCCGCCTGCTGGCTGAGGAGGGCTGCCGTGTGGTGGCGGTGAGCGACTCCCACGGGGGAGTGTACAATCCGAAAGGGCTGGACATGGGCAGCGTCACCCAGCACAAGGCAGAAGCGGGCAAGGTGTCCGATTATCGCCCCGGTGATGCCGTCACCAACGCTGAGCTCCTCGAGTTGCCTTGCGACATCCTGGTGCCCGCGGCTATGGAGAGCCAGATTACGGAGAAGAACGCTGTCAAGGTCCAGGCCAAGGCGATTATCGAGGGCGCCAATGGGCCGACCACACCCGAGGCTGACCCCATCCTGCGCCAGCGGGGTATCATGGTCGTGCCCGATATCCTGGCCAACGCCGGCGGGGTGATGGTGTCCTACTTCGAGTGGGTCCAGGACACCCAGTCCCTGTTCTGGGAGGAGGCCGAGGTCAACCGACGTATGGAGAAGGGTCTGGTCAGGGCATTCAACGACGTGTACGCGCTGAGCCAGCGAGAAGAGACCGAGATGCGCACCGCCGCTTACATGTTGGGCGTGCAGCGCGTGGCTGAGGCCATAACCACCCGTGGCATATACCCGTAGGGGCGCAGCATGCTGCGCCCCCTACGATGGCTGCTGCTAAGGAGGCACTGTTTGTTCACCCGTATCCACCACATAGGCATCGCCGTCAAGGACATGGACAAGGCCCTGAAGCTCTACACGGGCGTCTTCGGGCTGCCCGTGGCCCACACCACTGACTTCGAGCGATGGGGCGCCCACGACGTCATGCTGTCCCTGGGCAATGACTACATCGAGCTTATCAGCTCCACCAACCCTACGGGGCCGGTGGGCCGCTTCCTGGAGCGGCGGGGGGAGGGCATCTACGAGGTCGCCCTGGAGGTGGTGGACATAGCAGGGGTTGAGCGCCAGCTCAAGGCGGGTGGTCTGGAGGTGCGGCCCGGCGTCCAGGCTAACGTGCGCTTCGTGGGGCCGAAGGACACCCACGGGGTGGTCTTCGAGCTGCTGGAGGGTGAGCCGCTGCCGGTGGCCAAGGGGAACAGCCTGTTCTCCCGCATCCACCACATAGGCCAGGCGGTAAAGGACATAGACGGGGCGCTCAAGGTGTATACCGGCGCCTTTGGCTTCCCTTTGTCGCACACCATCACCTTCGAGAAGTGGGGCGCACACGACTTCATGCTCACGCTGGGCAAGCAATACTGGGAGCTTATCGAGTCCCTCGACCCGGAGAGGCCGATAGGCCGTTTCCTGGCCAACCGGGGCGAGGGTGTCTACACGGTCTCGCTACAGGTGGCTAACATCCTGGAGGCGGAGAAGAGGGCCAAGGCCGGCGGGCTGACCATCACCCCGGGCGTCCAGCCCAACATTCGCTTCCTCCACCCCACCCAGACCCACGGCGTGCTCATCGAGATGCACGAGGGGAACTAGTACCAGCGAGATTGGCCACCGTACCTCAGAAGGTAAATCTTGGGCTGGTGGCAGGTACTTGACATATCAAGCATTGGGTGGCGACGGGGGGAACAGGGGGAGTGGACCTCGGTACGTAGGTTCTTGTATCACCACGGGAGGATTCCCCTCTTTCCCTGTTAGCCGCAGCAGGTGCGGATCCCTGGTTTCCAGCACAGAGAAGTGCCACCTTACCGCGGTCGCCAAGTGAACTGCATCTGCAGCTTTCAACTTGTAGTCGCGTATCAGCCTGCGAGCCAAGCGCGCAATCGGGGAATCGAATGCGGCAATAACAACGTAGTCCCTCGAGAAGAACTCGCGTATTCTAGCTTCGGAGTCGGAGGGCGACAATCCTTCAAGGTAGGCTGCCTCCGCTTCGGTAATCACCGACACTACGATTTCCAGTTGGCCTTGTTCCGCTTGCCCTATTATTAGATCACAGGCAGGCTGCACTGCTTGGTTGCCTGACAAGTAATCAAGGACTACGTTCGTGTCCCACACACGTTGCTCAATGGCCACTACCAGCGTTCTCCCCTGGCGTCATGGAGGAAGGCTACGGCGTCACGCGATCCTTCCTTGCAAATGATGGATCCGAAGGTAGCCTTGGGAGAACTTGGGTCAGGAGTTGCGTCTTCGATACTGCGAATCTGCGTGATAGAGCGCGGCATCCCGTTTATGAAGTAGTTGATCCTTCCGGCGACAAGCACCCTTTTCTCCAGCAGGCGCTTTACCGACTCCTTCCACTCCTTGTCTTTGGGGAAATAGCACCTAATTGGAGCTTTGCTAACCCTATCCCAGATAGTAAACGTAGGATTGCCATGAAGGTTAACCGCCTCCAACGTACCCTCTAGAGAACCAAGGTTCCAGTATCCCCCTTTTAGAATCCGTTCCACCTTGGCTCCGATGTCCGCCGTGACGATTACCTTCTGGCTGCCGTTCTCCGAGAACTCCAACCGTTTGGCGCGACCTCGCCCCGAAAACAGGCGCTGCATCCCTTTCAAATGTTGCAGGGCTTCTTCGGTGAAATAGCCTGGCGGCTCGAGCGAATCGTGAATAACAACCTGCAGACCCGAAAGAAGAGCCTTGACCGTTGGCACATTGTCTACAAGAGGTCTGATTGTGATGGTCGGGATGCTGGACCGCAGTTCCTCTATGACCCACCGCCTAACGCCCCATTCCTTGGCAACAGCGTAGTCTACATCTTGGACTAGACGGTGAACGGCGCCGATGGTCTCATAGAACAGCTCGACGGAAACTGATTGGCCGTCCGGGTGTATTGCGAAGGTCAATCCCTTGTCCATTTTGCCTCCTGCAAACCCCTTTGGGGGCCCGCAGAAACGCCGTCAACGGTGTTTGCTACGTTCGCAGCAACGCGAGCGATGCACCTCTTGCTGGCAGCACGTAAGTATAGCTCAGTCAGCGAGAGGATGGTAGTGCGCCAACTCTTGACTCAAGGGGCATTTAATCTCTTGCTCGCATCGTCCTACCTTAGCTCGTCCACCAGTTGTCGCACGCGTTCGCTGATGTCGTCGCGGACGGCGCGGAAGAACTCCAGGGACTTGCCTCGGGGGTCCGGAAGCTCCCACTCCTGTTTCTCGGGGGCGAACACCACGGGGCAGCCCTCTTCCAGGGTGCAGACGGTCACCACCACGTGGTAGTCCTGGACGTCCAGGTCTTCCAGGGTCTTGGGTATGTGGCGGCTGATGTCTATGCCTACCTCAGCCATGGCCGCCACCGCGTCGGGGTCTACGCGGGGCGCGGGGTGCACCCCGGCGCTGTGCGCCTCAACCACGCCAGGCCCATAGTGTCGGGCAAAGCCCTCGGCCATGGGGCTGCGGCAGCAGTTCTCGGAACAGATAAACAGGACGCGTTTCATGGTACTGCCTCCGCCGTGTCCACACTCAACACCCGGGGGACGCCGGCCAGGTCGGGCAGCAGGCGTAGCCGTGCCCGAGGGAAGGCAGCCCTAGCCAGCTCCATGACTATCTGTCCCTGGCCGTAGCCCAGCTCCAGCAGCAGACAGCCGCCGGTGACCAGGCGACTGGGGGCTTGCTGTAGGAGCCGCCCGATGACGTCCAGGCCCTGCTCGCCTCCGTCCAGCGCCTGGCGGGGCTCGTACGTGGCTACCTCACGGGCCAGGCGCGGCAAGTCGGACCTGGCTATGTAGGGCAGGTTGGCCACGATAAGCGGGAAAGGGTGGGGCAACGGGGTCAGCAGGTCTCCCCGGCGCAGCCGGACCCTGTCTTCCACGCCATGGCGCCGGGCGTTGGCCGCGGCGACCTCCAGGGCATCCTGGGATATGTCGGTGGCGTAGACGATGGCCTCGGGCAGGTTTACCGCCAGGCTGATGGCGATGGCCCCGCAGCCCGTGCCGATGTCGGCGGCCAGGAAAGGCCCGGACCCATCCGCTGATAGTCGGGACCAGTCCAGAGCAGCTTCCACCAGCCCCTCCGTCTCCGGACGAGGGATGAGCACCCTGGGGTCAACCAGGAAGTCGAGGCCGAAGAACTCCTTGTGCCCCCGGATGTAGGCCAGAGGCTCACCGGCCACGCGGCGCTGGGCCAGCTCCTCCAAGGTGCCTTCCGCCTCGCGGGGAAATGCATCAGGCAAGTGCGCATACAGCCAGGCCCGCGTGAGACCCTCGGCATGAGGGCCAGCCAGAGCGTATTCCTTGGCCAGCGATCGGCGCACAGCCTCCACCACCAAGAGCTCCGCCTCCAGCCGGGGCACCTCGATATCCTGGCGGGCCAAGAGCTCGCGGACGCGGCGCACGGCCTCGTAGAGCATCATGCCAGCGCGGACTCCAACTGCTGTGCCTGGTCCTCTGCCGACAGGGCGTCAACCAAGGGGTCAAGCTGTCCGCCCATGGTTGCGGCGAGGTTGTGTAGCGTGAGGCCGATGCGGTGGTCGGTGACCCGGCCCTGGGGGAAGTTGTAGGTGCGGACTTTCTCCGCCCGGTCCCCGCTGCCCACCTGGGAGCGCCGCTCGGATGTGATCTCCTCGTCCTGTTTGCGCTGCTCCGCATCCAGCAGGCGCGCACGGAGCACGGCCATGGCCTTGAGCTTGTTGCGGAGCTGGGACCGCTCGTCTTGGCAGGTCACGACGATGCCCGTGGGCAGGTGAACGAGGCGCACTGCCGTGGACACCTTGTTCACGTTCTGGCCGCCGGCGCCGCTGCTGTGGAAGATGTCTATGCGCAGGTCGTTGGGGTCTATGTCCACCTCCACCTCTTCCGCCTCGGGTAGGATAGCCACCGTAGCGGTGGAGGTGTGGATGCGGCCCTGGGCCTCGGTCACGGGGACTCGCTGCCCCCGGTGGACACCCCGCTCGTACTTGAGGCGACTGTACACCCCGCGACCGGTGATCTCGAAGACGATCTCCTTGAAGCCCCCGAGCTCGCCCTCGCTGCTGTCAATGACCTCCACCTTCCAACCCTTGGCTTCGGCGTAGGCGGCATACATGCGGTACAGGTCCCCCGCAAACAGGCCAGCCTCGTCCCCGCCGGCGCCCGCACGTATCTCCACGATGACATCCTTCTCGTCGCGAGGGTCCTTGGGCATCAGGGCCTTCTGGATGGCCAGTAAGAGCCGCTCCTGCCGATCTTCGAGAGTAGAGGCCTCCTCGCGGGCCAGCGCCGCCATCTCGGGGTCATTACCCTCGGCGACGAGGGCTTTGGCCTCCTGGAGCCCCTGGGCCACCTTGAGGTGCTGGCGGTAGAGGCGCACCAACTCCTCCAGGCCCGCCTGCTCTTTGGCCAGCTCCTGAAGCTGGCTGAAGTCGGCGGCCACCTCGGGCTGGCCCATGAGCCGGTTGAGATCCTCATAGCGGGCGTGGGCCTCTTGAAGGCGTGCGACTAGCTTATCCTGGACTGCTGCGGTTATCTCTGCCATACCTAAACCACTATAACCGACTTGACCGTCTCTTTCCAAGGCGGACGGAGGCGAGGGTTCGCTGGATGCCTGTCCGGGTCCGGACCCTGGGGGCGCTGTCCCCGATTAGCGGCCCTGAAACATGCCTCGACCTTCCCGCCGCGCCTCCGCCTCCAGCGCCTGGAAGCAGACAGCGTAAGCGGTGTCCGGGGGGAATACGGCGGCCCGGGCGTAGCCCTCGCGGACCAGCTCGGCATTGACGAAGATGCCGTCCACGAATACGTAGCGGAGCAGGCGGTCGAATCGGTCGCGGTCACTTACATCCTTGACCAGACGCACCTCGTGCCCTCGCACCAGCCGGGCGTTGGCATCGGTGGCCTCGCGGGCATAAGGCTCACTGTCAGTCAGCTCGGGAGTATCAATGCCGATGTACCTGACTCGCTCCCCTCCAGCCAGGGCGATGGTGTCCCCATCAAGCACGCGCTGCACAGGCGCCAGGCCGTGTTCTGTCGAACGGAGGTTGCATGATGGTCCCGAGGGAACGGCGAGGCCAGGGGGTGGGTGGGCGCCGCTGCGGGTGGTAGCCGCGGCTACCTGGTCGCAGGAAAGGGGCTGGGGTAAGGGGGCGTAAGCGGTGGAAAACAGGAGGGCCAGCGCCAAAGCCGCTACGAGAGGACCGGCCTGGCGGTCCCAACTCATGTCAATTGGCGCAACTGGGAATCAAGGAGCCAGCCAACAGGGGTAACCTAGTGGGCGACCGCGAGTGCCCGAGGGGGGGCTGCGCCCGGCTAGCTACTCAGGCTCTGGAAAACGCCCACAGCGCCCAGCACCAGGCCGATGGCTGCGATGATCAACGGTATGCGGGGAGACTTCTTCTCCTGATGGGCACTGGTAGCCAAGCGGCTTAGGGCCGAGGCGCCAGCGGCCAGGAAGATCAGGGCTCCCACGAAGACCAGCACCATGCTCATACGTAGACCTCCTCACGAATTCGGCCAAAAGCGCACAACCCCACGGCCCTATTATCTCAAAAACGCACAGACAGTCAAGGGGGTCTGGCCCTGTGGAGGGTCCTGGTTTCGGTTCTCCCCCGTGCAGGTGACGCAGCCGCGAGGTCTCTCCGTCAGGCAGCCAACCGGGGGTATGGTGTGGGGTCAGCCGACGCTAGTGCATCACCCTTCCCCCGTCCACCACCAGTGTCTGGCCGGTCACGAAGTCGCTCTCCTCTGATGCCAGAAAGATCACGGCGCCCACCAGGTCTTCGGGGTACTCCAGCCGCTTGATGCAGCGGGCGTCAATGGCCGGCTGTTGCCGGCCCATGAAGGCCTTGTCTTCCTGGAGCGTCTCGGTGACCACGCCCCCGGGGGCGATGCAGTTCACGTTGATGCCGGAGGTGCCCACCGCCCGGGCCAGGCTGCGGGTCATGCCCACGATGCCCGCCTTGGAAGTGACATAGTGGAGGTAGATGGGCTGGCCCCAGAACGCCGTGCCGGACGATATGTTGATGATTTTGCCTTTGCCCTGCTGGCGCATCTGCGGGAGCACGGCCTTGGTGCACAAGAAAGGCCCCTTGAGGTTGACCGACATCAGGCGGTCCCACTCGGCCTCACTGACCTCCCAGGGAGGCACTGCCGACATGGGCACCTTGGCGAACATGGCGGCGTTGTTGACCAGGATGTCTATCCGGCCAAAGCGTTCGATGGTACGCTGGGCCATGGCCTGAACGCTGGGCCAACGGGAGACATCCGTCTTGAGGGCAAGCGCCTGCCCTGAGCCTGCCGAAGGGGCCTGGCCCCGCTGCGCCCTGACGTCGCGGGCGGTGGCTTGAGCGCCGCGGAAGTCTATATCGGCGATTACCACCTTGGCGCCCTCGGCGGCCATGCCCAGCACATAGTGGCGCCCGATGTTGGACGCCCCGCCGGTCACGATCGCTACTTTGTCCTTGAGCCTGATACCGGTCTTGATCACGGTTCCCTCCTCCAGACGCAACTGACGGGCGATGTATGTGGCGGCCTTCACTAGCGAGCCATGAGGAGTATACAATACTCGACCGGCTGTGCGCCCCTCTGCTCACCGCATGGCGCCAGAGTCCGGTGCTTGGTGGCGAGGTCGGGGGCTTGACTTAAGGGGGCTTGGCCAATATAACATACGCGTACACAGAATCCATCTGAAACAGGACCGCCTTCCCACGGTAGCGTTGACCCCCTCGAAGATGCCTTCGCCAGGAGCAGTCTTGGCAGAGGAGAGGGGGGTGATCGAAACGGAAGCCTGCACGACGCATGGTGCTGGCACGCAGGACGCCAGAAGAAGGCCGGGGGGCGACAGTTGGGGGTCTCTCGGAACACGGCGCGCAGTGCCCTGCCCAGTGAGTCCACCGTGGGATGGCCACAGTCCTGTTGAGGGAGAGCTAGAGAATGAGAAAGCTACTGGTGGGAAGCCTGAGAGTGAGGCTGTGCCTGCTACTGGTGATTGCACTCGTCCCCGCCTTTGCCGTCACGCTGTACACCGGGCTGGAGCAAAGGCGGCAGGATGCGCTCAAGGCCCAAGAACGCGGCCTGGAGGTGGCGCGTATCGCCGCCGACAACCACCAAGCGCAGGTGGAAGCCACCCGTCAGCTCCTGGTTGCCCTGGCACAGCTACCTGAGGTGCGCCAGCACGACGGTCCAGCAGCCACAGCGGCCTTCGGCAATGTACTCAAGCAGTACCCCAGATATGCCAACATCGTGGCCGCAGATGCGCAGGGCACGGTGTTCGCCAGTGCGCTGCCCCGCACGGGAAAAGCGGTGAACATCGGCGACCGGGAGTGGTTCAAGCGCGCGGTTGAGACGCGGGACTTCGCGCTGGGCGAGTATGAGATCGGGAAGATCAGCGGCAAGGCCGAGGTGCACGGGGCGTACCCCTTGCTCGATCCCGCTGGCAAAGTGCAGGCAGTGGTATTCGCCGGGCTGGACCTGGCCTGGCTAGGTGACCTGGCGGCAGAAGTCACCTTGCCGGCAGGTTCCACCTTCACCGCCATAGACCGTCGTGGTACGGTCCTCACCCGCCTCCCCGACCCGGGTGACTGGGTGGGGCGCTCGGTGGCCCAGGAAGATGGCTTCAGGACCCTCCTGTCGCGACAGGCTAGCGGGACGGACCAGGTCGGCGGGGTGCTCTATGCTTTTGCCCCACTTGGTAATGATGCATCCGCCGGGCAAGTATACGTGAACATCGGCATCCCGGCGGCCACCATCTTCGCCGAGCCCAATCGGGTGCTGGCCCGCAATCTTATCCTCCTGGGCCTGGTCGCCCTCCTGGCGCTGATAGCAGCATGGCTAGGTTCCGACCTGGTGGTGCTGCGGCAAGCCAGGGCACTGATACACGCCACGAGAAAACTGGCGTCTGGGGACCTCGATGCGCGGATCGGACTGAGAAGCGGCATTGGCGAACTGAGCCAACTGGCCGAATCGTTCGACCGCATGGCGGACGCCCTGGCGCGACGCGAGTCTGAGCGTGATCGGGCAGAGCAGGAGCTGCGCCAGTACCAGGGGCATCTGGAGGAGCTGGTCCAAGAACGGACGGCCGAGCTGGCCGTCGCCCGGGACCAGGCGCTGGAGGCGGACCGCGCCAAGAGCGAGTTCCTGGCCAACATGAGCCACGAGCTGCGCACGCCCATGAACGCCATCATTGGCTACAGCGAGATGCTCGTTGACGATGCCCAGGACAACGGTCAGGAGAAGTCCATCCCCGATCTTCAGCGGATCAACTCCGCCGGCAAGCACCTGCTCCAGCTTATCAACGATATTCTGGACCTTTCTAAGGTGGAAGCCAGGCGGCTGGACCTCCATTTGGAGACCTTCCAGGTTGCCCCTCTGGTGCAGGATATCGTGACCACCATTCGCCCCCTAGCCGAAAAGAACACCAACACTGTCGTAGTCAACACGGCCGCTGATGTTGGGTCCATGCGTGGCGACATCACCAGGGTACGCCAGGTGCTGCTGAACCTGTTGAGCAATGCCTGCAAGTTCACCGAGCGAGGGACGGTCTCCCTGGAAGTGGTCAGGGAAAGCGCCAATGGACGGGACTGGCTCCTGTTCCGCGTCAAAGACTCCGGCATAGGCATGACCCCGGAGCAAATGGCCAAGCTGTTCAAGCCGTTCTCGCAGGCGGACAGCTCAACTACTCGCAAGTATGGGGGTACCGGCCTGGGCCTGGCCATCTCCAAGCGGTTCTGCGAGACGATGGGCGGGGACATTGGCCTGGAAAGCGAGTACGGCAAGGGGAGCACCTTCACGGTCCGCCTACCCGCTGAGGTAGCGGAGCCGAAGGCAGCACCGCTGCCAGCGACCACAAGACCCAAGCCATTGTCCGTGCCCGCCGGCGCCAGTACTGTGCTGGCTATTGACGATGACCCCGTGGTGCAGGACCTGCTCCTCCGGTTCTTGTCCAAGGAGGGGTATCGGGTGGAGACCGCCCCCGGGGGTGAGGCTGGGCTGCGGATGGCCCGGGAGCTTCGGCCTGATGTGATAACGCTTGACGTCCTGATGCCGGGCATGGACGGCTGGCATGTGCTGACCGCCCTCAAGGCAGACCCAGAGTTGGCCCATATCCCCGTCATCATGGTGACCATTGTGGATGATCGCAACCTGGGCTTTGCCCTGGGTGCCTCGGACTATATGACCAAACCCATCAACTTTGACCAGCTCATCTCAATCCTCAAGAAACGGGGCAAGCGGGTAACCAGCCCCATTCTGGTAGTGGAAGACGATGTATCCACCCGTGAGTTGCTCAGCCGCACGCTGGAGAAGGAAGGTTGGCCGGTAAGCACGGCGGAGAACGGGAGAGTCGCCCTCGATAAGGTGGCGGCTAGCCGTCCTGCACTTATCTTGCTCGACCTGATGATGCCGGAGATGGACGGCTTCGAGTTCATCACAGAGTTGCGCAAACGCGAGGACTGGAGGTCCATTCCCGTTGTCGTTATCACGGCCAAGGAGCTTACGGCGGAGGACCACCGGCGTTTGAATACCCACGTGGAGAAAGTCCTCCAAAAGGGGGCTTACAGCCGCGAAGCCCTGCTCCAGGAGGTGCGTGATTTGGTCAAGGCGCGGATTGACGGGCAGGCCTCCGGAGTCAAGGAGGTGACCGGTGGCTAAGATACTGTACGTCGAAGACGACGAGATGAACCGGGACATGCTCTCGCGCCGCCTGGAGCGCAAGGGCTACCAGGTGGTCCTGGCGGTCAATGGTGAGCAAGGGGTTGCCATGTCCCAGTCGGAAGCTCCGGACATCATTCTGATGGACTTGAGCCTGCCCGTATTGGACGGCTGGGAGGCAACGCGGCGCATCAAGGGCGACCCTCAGACCCGGGCCATCCCCGTGATCGCCCTCACGGCCCATGCCATGGTTGGCGACATGGAGAAGGCCCTGGCCGCGGGTTGTGACGACTATGACTCCAAGCCCATCGAGTTCCCCAGACTTCTCTCCAAGATCGAGGCGTTGTTGGACCGCGGACGGCACCATGATGGGCCTACCCCCTGAGGAGGGGCCCGCCGGCCAGGGTGCCGAGGCCGGCCCGCGGCCTGAGGAGCGCCGCCACGTAGACGGGCAACGGGCCAAGAGGGCCTTTCTTGCCCACATGCGCCACGAGTTCCGTGCCCCCATCAACGCTATTCTGGGCTACTGTGAGCTGCTATTGGAGGATGCGGGAGAGAGCCGACATCAGGCATTTGTTGACGACCTTCAGAAGGTCCACTCGGCAGGCCGCCAGTTGTTGACACTGGTCAACGGCGTCCTCGACCCTGGAGAGATTGAAGGTAGCAGCGACATTGACATACGCGAGTTTGGCGCCAAGGTACGGCACGCGTTACGCACACCCATAACCTCTGTCCTGGGCTATGTGGATATCCTCGTAGAAGAAGCGGGTGATGGACACCAGGATGACCTGGTGCCCGATCTTCGGAAGGTACGTGTCGCAGCGGAGAAGCTGCTCGCTCTGGTCAATGACATTGTCATGCTGTGGCAGGTCGAAGCCGGCAAGATGAATTTGGACCTCACAGCCTCCGATGCCTTCAGCATGGTCCAGGAGGCCATGAGCTCCATACGCCCATTGGCGGAGGACCACGCCGCTGTCACAGAGACCAGCGGTGGCTCAGTCCTGGTGGTGGACGACAACGAGATCAATCGTGACCTTCTCTCCCGCCGCCTGGAGCGGCAGGGCCACAGGGTGACGATGGCTGAGAATGGCCGTCAAGCTCTCGACATGGTCCAGGGGAGTGGCTTCGACGTCGTGCTCCTGGACATCATGATGCCGGAGATGAACGGTTTCGAGGTCCTGACGCGGCTCAAGGGCAACCCGGCCTCTCGGGACGTACCCGTCATCATGATCTCCTCCCTGGACGAGATAGACAGCGTTGTCAGATGCATTGAGATGGGGGCGGATGACTATCTTCCCAGGCCCTTCAATCCGACACTGCTGAAGGCCCGGATAGATGCCTGCTTGGAGAAGAAGCGGCTCCGGGACCGGGAGCGGGCCTACTTGCGCCAGTTGCAGGTTGAAAGAGAGACATCCGAGCGGCTGCTACTCAACGTGCTGCCTCCGCCCATTGCTGAGAGGTTGAAGCTTGGAGAACGGCCAATTGCTGACCACTTTCCCGAAGTGACAGTCCTCTTTGCCGACCTGGTGGGTTTCACACGTCTGGCCACCCTCCTGCCGGCAAGTGAGCTGGTAGGCTCACTGAATGAGATATTCTCCGTCTTCGACATGCTGGCCGAGAGGCACGGCCTGGAGAAGATAAAGACCATTGGTGACGCGTACATGGCCGCGGCGGGATTACCCACGCCGCGTCCCGGTCATGTTGAGGCCACCGCCGACATGGCGCTGGACATCGTGCAGGAGATTGCCCGGCTCCGCCGGGAGACCGGAAAGCCGTTCAGCATCAGAGTCGGCATCAACACCGGCCCCGTTGTGGCTGGAGTTATCGGGAGAAAGAAGTTTATCTACGACCTGTGGGGCGACACTGTGAACATGGCCAGCCGTATGGAGTCCCACAGCATCCCCGATCACATAAGGGTGACGGCAGCCGTCTACGAGAGCGCGAAGGAACGCTACTGGTTTGAGGAGCAGATTATCGCGGTCAAAGACAAGGGGGAGACGGTCACCTATCTACTGAAGGGCAAGAAGGACGGCTTCTGAGACGCCCGCAGTCCTGGACGATAGCCGTCACCCCTGCCCCTTTGCACCGCCCAGCTTGAAGGCCTCCCGCACCAACACTTTTAGGGCATCTCCCTTGGTGGATACTTCCTCCAGGCGCCTCAACTTCACCGCCCGAGTGGCCTTGCCCTCGCCTTCCAGCAGGCCCTGGGGGTCTGGTAGCTCCACGCCGTGCATGAAGATGAGGTTGACCCAGTTCCGCTGGGGCTGGATGCCGCAGACGATGCCGTTGCTCTCGTAGGCAATTAGCTTCCAGCCCTTGATGCCCCGCTCGGCAGCGCTGGGGGCCACCTCCCTTACCAGCTTGCGCAGCGCCTCGGCGAGCTGGCGCATCTCAGGCGAGGCCTTGTCCAGTAGCTCCTGGGTTACGGCATCATTGGCCACATTCACCTCCTTACCCTGACCGTAAGTCCAATTGGCCCACTAGTCAGGTGAGCGGTGAGTCCTGTCGTCATTGCGAGGAGCGCAGCGACGAAGCAACCCTCTGACCGCGCCACGGGCAGAAGATTGCTTCGCTCCACTCGCAATGACGAAAAGGATTCCCAATCGAAAGCCTATGGCTCACTTCTGGCCTTGTAGGTTCTTCCTGGTCTCCCGATGCTTGGCCAACTTGGCAGGCTGCACATACAACACATCAAGTAGGGCTTCGACATAGTCAACTAGCTCTTCGCAATCCAAGGCCGTGATTTCTTCCAAGGGAACCGGATCATGTCCAACCATGTTGCCCCAACGCCTGACCTCATCCGCTTGCTGGAAAAGCGAAGCCGAGATAAGACCCTGGTCCCTCAGATCTTTCAGACTCGAGACGCTCTTATCACGTTGCATCCGTTCGAGGGTAATTCTGCACATCATCAGGCAGCCGCCCAGCGCGCCTGCCGCCATGCACAGTAGTGCATCCTTAAAGGCAATACGAACCTGCATGGGAATTGCGTCGGTTACAGGTCTTGTCGAGAGAGGATAGATGGCGTCCAGCCTACGATACTTGCTCACGGCGACGAAAAACCTTTCACAGCTTTGGCATGCGGCTACAACCCAAGTTAAGTTAGTGGCACTTTCCTGCACTACGGCCCCAATTGACACTTCCCCCTTCACAATGAAATTATTGCTTGAGCGCTCGTGAAGAATGCCAGAGCCTCTGATGATCACAGGCTCTATCGCTGTCATAACAGCACAGTGCGGACATTTCACGCTTCTCACGTTGACCATGTACTCCACTAATCAGAACTATGCACTGCTGGTCTACGCCCAGTGGAAACCATCGTTCCCGACCTTCGCCTTGGCGTACCGCTCCCACTCGGAGTAGATACAGCCGCAGTATTGCTGCCGGTACAGGCCCAGCTCCTTGGCGAGACGGCGGCTCTCGGGGAAGCCCGGGCGAAGGTCCTCGTAGTAGAACTCGACGCTGTGCTCCCTGGCCACCTCCTGGCCCACCTCCCGCAGCCGCTCGTGGTCCTGGAAGGGCGAGATCAGCAGCGTGGTGCTGAACACTGGGAACCCCCGCTGATGGGCCTCGGCGGCGGCCCGGCCCAGGCGCAGGCGGTAGCAGTCGGCGCAGCGGTCCCCCTCGTGGCCCGACATCAGGCGCAAGAAGCGGATGAACTCGTAGCCCTCGACGATAACCAGCGGCACCTCTGCACGCTCAGCGAAGCTCTGCATCGCCTCCAGGCGCTGGTTGTGCTCAATGAAGGGGTGGATGTTGGGGTTGTACCACAGGGCTGTCGGCTCCAGCGACTGCTCCCGCAAACGTACCACGGTGTACGTGGAACAGGGCCCGCAGCACGAGTGGAGAAGGACGGGCGTGGCCACGGCTATGCCTCCAGGGGCAGACGGCCCTGGGGCGGCGGCTCCCTGGTCTTGGGGTAGGGTAACTTGAGGTGCTGGTAGGCCAGGCGCGTTACCACGCGGCCCCTGGGGGTGCGGCCCAGAAACCCAAGCTGTAGCAGGTAAGGCTCGTACACGTCCATGATGGTGTCGGCTTCCTCGCTGATGGCGGCGGCGATGGTCTCCAGGCCCACGGGCCCCCCCTCGAACTTCTCGATGATGGCCCGCAGCACCTTGTGGTCCACCTCGTCCAGCCCCAGGTCGTCCACCTCGAGCTTGGCCAGGGCATCCCGCGCCACCGCTTGGGTAATAATGCCATCCGCGCGCACCTGAGCGTAGTCCCGCAGGCGCTTGAGCAGGCGGTTGGCCACCCTGGGGGTGCCTCGCGAGCGCCGGGCGATCTCGGCCAGGCCCACAGGCTCCACTTCGACGCCCAGAATGCGGGCCGAGCGGGCCAGGATGCACTCGATGGAAGGCTGGTCATAGAAGTCCAGGCGATAGACGGCGCCGAAGCGGTCGCGAAGGGGGGCGCTCAGCATGGCGTAGCGGGTGGTGGCCCCGATAAGGGTGAACTTGGGCAGGCGCGGCCTCATGCTGTTCGCCTTCAGCCCCTTGCCCAGCACGATGTCCAGGGCAAAGTCCTCCATAGCCGGGTAGAGCACCTCCTCCACCACGCGGCTCAGGCGGTGGACCTCGTCCACGAAGAGCATGTCCTGGTCCTTGAGGGTAGAGAGGATAGAGGCCATGTCGCCTGGCCGCTCAATAGCCGGACCAGACGTGACCTTGATGTTTACCCCCATCTCGGCGGCCAGGATAAGGGCCAGGGTGGTCTTGCCCAGGCCCGGCGGCCCGTAGAGCAGGACGTGGTCCAGTGCCTCATTGCGCTGGCGGGCGGCGGCCATGGCGATCTCCAGGTTGTCCTTGACCTTGTTCTGGCCGACGAAATCGCTCAGGTGGCGGGGGCGAAGGCTGGCCTCGAGGGCGTCCTCGGTCTGGGGCTTGGCGGAGACCACCCGTTCCATACGGCAGATATTATAGCAGCGACCGAGCTAGCCAACCGTAGGTCGCGTTTCCCACCCGGACCTGAGTATCTCCGCGCGGGCAGGTTGACCCTCCCTGCGCAATGTATGTTCCCCATCCCCGAGTGGGAGAGCGGGCCAGGGGGGTGAGGTGGATTGACACCCCCCGTAGGTGTGGAATAGACTGCCCGTAGCGTCATAAAGCATCGAAGGGGTGTCGTTATGCCCAGCACCAGCAAGCGAGAGTGGCAGCAGAAGGTCTTGGACCCCACTCTCAAGAAGTTCCCCGCGCGCCAGGAGCACTTCGAGACCACCTCCGGCATCGAGCTTGACACCCTGTACACCCCCGAGGACATCTCCGGCCTGGACTACAACCGCGACCTGGGCTACCCGGGCGAGTTCCCCTTCACCCGCGGCGTCCAGCCCAATATGCACCGGGGCCGGCTATGGACCATGCGACAGTACTCCGGGTTTGCCTCGGCTGAAGAGACCAACCGCCGCTTCCACTACCTGCTGGACCATGGCGAGACCGGGCTGAGCATCGCCTTCGACCTGCCCACCCAGATCGGCTACGACTCCGATAACTCGATATGCCGGGGCGAGGTGGGCAAGGTAGGCGTCCCCATCAACAGCTTGAGTGACATGGAGGTGCTGTTTGAGGGGATCCCCTTGAACAAGGTCACCACCTCCATGACCATCAACTCGACTGCCCCCATTCTGCTGGCCATGTACATGGCCCTGGCCAAGAAGCAGGGGGCCGACCTGACCAAGCTGGGCGGCACCATCCAGAACGACGTGCTCAAGGAGTACGTCGCCCGGGGGACGTACATCTTCCCCCCCAAACCCTCGCTCCGCCTGGTGTGCGATATCTTCCAGTTCTGCGGCCAGCACCTGCCCGCCTGGAACACCATCAGCGTGAGCGGCTACCACATGCGGGAGGCCGGGTGCACCGCCGCCCAGGAGCTGGCCTTCACCCTGGCCAACGGCATCGCTTACGTACAGGCGGCCATTGACGCCGGGCTGTCGGTGGACTCCTTCGGGCCCAGGGTGTCCTTCTTCTTCGCCTCCCATAACAGCTTCCTGGAGGAGGTGGCCAAGTTCCGGGCGGCGCGGCCCCTGTGGGCGCACATCATGAAGGAGCGCTTCGAGGCCAAGGACCCCCGGTCCTGGATGCTCCGCTTCCATACCCAGACCGCTGGGGTTACCCTGACCGCCCAGCAGCCGGAGAACAACGTCATCCGGGTTGCCGTCCAGGCGCTGGCCGCCGTCCTGGGGGGGACCCAGTCGCTGCACACCAACTCCAGGGACGAAGCCCTGGCCCTGCCCAGCGAGAACGCGGTGACCATTGCCCTGCGCACCCAGCAGATCCTGGCCCACGAGAGCGAGGCGGGCAACACCGTGGACCCGCTGGCGGGCTCGTACTTCATCGAGAGCTTGACCAGGCAGTTGGTGGACAAGGCCACAGCCTACATCGCCGAGATTGACAAGCGGGGTGGCGCCGTCGCTGCCATCGAGCAGGGCTACCCGCAGCGGGAGATACAGGAGAGCGCCTACCGCTTCCAGAAAGAAGTGGACAGCAAGCAGCGCTTCATCGTGGGGGTCAACTCCTTCGTCACTGAGTATCCCCCCATCCCCGGCCTGCTGCGGGTCAGCCCTGAGGAGGAGAAGCGGGTCAAGGCCCGCCTTACCCAGACCCGGGCCGAGCGCGACCTGGACCGGGTGCAACATGCCCTCAGGCATCTAGAGGCGGTGGCCAAAGGTACGGAGAACACCATGCCGACTATCCTGGAGTGCGTCGAGGCCTACTGCACCCTCGGTGAGATATGCGATGTGCTGCGCAAGGTGTTTGGCATCCAGAAAGAGTTCTTGGTCTTCTAGTTTGAACGGAGGCTCACATGGCCCAGCGGAAGTTTGAGATCGGCGACAGGGTTACTGGCACCTCTAAGCAGGCGAGTGTCTGGACGCGCAAGGGCCAGATAGTCGAGTTCGCCCCCAGCAGCAAGTACTGGGTCCAGTTCGACGACGGCAAGAGAGAGCTGGTCCCCAGCTCCAGCCTGGAGCTATGGGCCGAGAACCCGTATTCGGCGCAAATGCGGGCACAGGGGTCTGGCGGCGCCAAGCACTAGGGCGGCGAGTTGCAGGAGCGTCTTGCTGTGGCCCTCGACGGCCCATCGGACGAGTTGGGATGTTGCCAATGTGGGGGGGGCCCCCTGTTCCTTCCTCTCCCTCTCCGTGTCGGAGAGGGGGACCGAGGGGGTGAGGCAGCGCCGGATCCCACAAGCGGTGGTATGGCTAGCTTCCAAGGCAAGTTAAGGAAGGTTTGCAGGTAACCAACAATGGACTTTAGACTAACCGAAGACCAGGAGATGCTCCGGCAGGTAGAATGTGGATGAGTGGGAGGCACGCGGTGAAAGTCCAAGACATGACCGTGGAGGAATTCAAGGCCCTGATTCAGGAGACGCTGGAAGAGAAGCTAGAGGAACTGCTAGGCGACCCCGACGAGGGATTGGAGCTTCGTCCGGAAGTCCGGGAGCGTCTCAAGCGTTCGCTTGCTGCGGTTAAGCGCGGCGAACAGGGCATTCCCATTGAGAAGGTAGCGGAGGACCTGGGTCTGGAGTGGTAGGTGCCCTATCGTCTCCAGCTACTTCCCAAGGCCCTAGATGACTTGAGTCGTTTGGACAAGGCCGTGGCGCAGCGAGTATTGCGCCGGTTGAAGTGGCTTTCGGAGAACATAGACACGGTGGGGGTGGAGACCCTTTCGGGCGAGTTGGAAGGTATGTTCAAGTTGAAAGTAGGCAGCTATCGTGTGCTCTACACGGTCACACGCTCGCAGCGCGTAATCACAGTCCACGAAATGGGACATCGAAAAGACATCTACCGAGGACGTTAGAACAATGGACTTTAGATTAACCGAAGACCAGGAGATGCTCCGGCGCACGGTGCACGACTTCGCCCAGCGCGAGTTGGCGCCCGTGGCCGCCCACTACGACGAGTCCGAGGAGTTCCCCGAGGAGAGCATCCGCAAGCTCGCCGGGCTGGGGCTGTGCGGCCTCACTATTGACCCGAAGTACGGCGGCTCCGGCGGCGACTCCATTCAGCTTGCCATCGCCATGGAAGAGCTGGCCCGGGCCGATGCCGCCGTCTCCGTATCCTGGGGGGCGGGCCTCTCCCTGGGCACCAAGTCCATCTACCAGTTTGGCAACGAGGCCCAGAAGCGCCGCTTTGTCCCTCCCTTGGCCCGGGGCGAGTACCTGGCCGCCTTCGGCCTCACTGAGCCTAACGCCGGCTCCGACCCCGCAGCCATGGAGACCACCGCCCGCCGTGGCGACGGTTACTACACCCTGGACGGCACCAAGGTGCTCATCACCAACGGCGATGTGGCGGGCACCGTGGTGGTGTTCACCACCGTAGACAAGTCCCTGGGCACCAAGGGCATCACTGCCTTCATCGTCCAGAAGGGGACTCCCGGCTTCACCGCACCCAAACGGGAGCACAAGCTGGGCATACGGGCCTCCCCCACGGCGCAGCTTGTCTTCGACAACTGCCGGGTGCCCGCCGACCAGCGTCTGGGGGAGGAGGGCCAGGGCCTCAAGATTGCCCTGTCCATCATAGACTCCAGCCGTATCGTCATCGCTGCCCAGGCGGTAGGCATCGCCCAGGCGGCCCTGGACGCCTCGATAGCCTACGCCCAACAGCGGAAACAGTTCGGGCAGTTCATCGGCAGCTTCCAGGCCATCCAGTGGATGCTGGCCGACATGGCCACCCGCATCGAGGCCTCCCGCCTGCTGGTATACCAGGCCGCCGACCTCAAGGAGCGGGGCCAGCCCTTCGCCAAGCAGTCGGCCATGGCCAAGCTGTTCGCCTCCGAGTCGGCCATGTGGGTGACCACCAAGGCCATCCAGGTACACGGCGGCTATGGCTACCTGAAGGACTACCCGGTGGAGCGCTACTTCCGCGACGCCAAGATCACGGAGATCTACGAGGGCACCAGCGAGATACAGCGCCTGGTGATTGCCCGCAGTCTGCTGGGGCAGTTGGGATGAACGGTGGCCGTTGCCCTACAATGGAGTCTACGGAAGAGTCTGGCAGTTTGGAGGTGTAGGATGTCGAGGATCGTGAAGGAGATCGGCATAGGCGGCCGACGTGTGAAGGCGCTCTTCGACAGTGGTTCGCTGCGCTCTTACATCCGGGAGGAGTTTCGGCCCTCCAGCGCTAGGAAAGTGAGCCCCATAACCGTTGGTCTGGGAGGGACTACTCGGCGGCTCGACGAGCGCTGTGACCTTACTGCGAAGATAAACGGCCTGGAATTCGATATGACGGCTTACGTGCTGCCTGAGCTGGGAGAGACCGAGCATGGCCGCCTGGATGCGATCATTGGCGCCTTGACCATGGAGGAATGGTACATCAAGCTGGACCCCCAGAAGGGGGACCTAGACCTCTCCGGCCTCCGCAAGAGGGAGTTCACGGAGTACGCAGTTCTTCAAGAGGCTAGCGTTGAGAGGCAAACATGAAGCGGGAAGAAATGAACCGGACGATTGGTGACGAACTGGAGCACATCCCCCAGTTTGCGAGGGGTACTGACCAGAACCTGTTCCGCGCGGTGTACAACATGATTCGTAGACACGACCTTGGCCAGAACCCTGCATTCTCTAGAAGCGCTTCATTGGAGAATGCCCTGAAGGAGATGAGGACGCTCAAGCCAAACTTCGTACCAGAGTACGAAAGCGACTTCTTCCACAAGTGAGGCTAAGAGTCGTAAGGAGCCACTATGATCAAGCGTCTGGACCACGTAGCCATAGCAGTGAAGAGCCTGGGGCCGGTGCTGGAGGCCTACCGGCGGCTCCTGGGCTTCAACGACGTGCACATCGAGGACGTGCCCCAGCAGGGCGTCAAGGCGGCCATGCTGCCGGTGCCCGGGGCGGAGATTGAGCTCCTAGAGCCCATTGACCCCCAGGGGGCCGTCGCCCGCTTCCTGGAGCGCCGGGGCGAGGGCCTGCACCACGTATGCTTCGAGGTGGACGATATCGCCGCCGAGCTGGAGCGCCTCAAGGCAGCCAACGTTCCCCTGGTGGACCAGCAGGCCCGGCCTGGCCTGGCGGGACGGGTGGCCTTCCTCCACCCTAGGGCCTGCCACGGCCTGCTGGCCGAGCTGGCCCAGAAGACCGGCCATGAGCCCAAGCCCGGCAAGCCGCCGAAAGGGGTCGCGGGCATGGCGCATGCCGCGGTCGTGGTCAAGGACATGGCCCAGGCCTTTCAGACCTTCACCACCGTCCTGGGCCAGCCCGCAGAGGGCCTAGTGCTGGAGCGCCCCGCCGTCAAGCTCGGGTTCATCAAGCTCGGCAACAGCGAGCTGGAGCTACTGGAGCCTGTTGACCCCAACGGGACCCAGGCCCGCTTCCTGGCCGAGCGGGGTGAGGGGCTCCACCACTTTGCCCTGAGCGTGGCGGACCTGCCTCGGAAGGTGGCCGCCCTCCAGAAGGCTGGGGTGAAGCTGGACAGGGTGCGCCCGCCGGAGAAGCCCACCATGGCGTTTATCGAGCAGGCGGAGCTACACGGGGTGCCGGTGGAGCTTCTGCAGGAGGGATGGCACCCACAGTGATGCCCGCTCATGGTTCGACAGGCTCACCATGAGCGGAGGGAATCTCGCTCACCCTGAGCCTGTCGAAGGGCGAGCGGGATAGCGAGAAGGAGACACCATGATCACACGCCTCCACCACGTCATGATCGCCGTCAAGGACCTGGACGAGTCCGTGGCGCTGTACGGCAAGCTATTCGGGCTGAAACCGTCCCGCCCCGTGTGGCAGACCAAGGACGGCTATCGCATTGTGGACCTGCCGGTGGGTGACACGATGATACAGCTCATCTCGCCGGGCAAGCCGGGAGACCCCATAGACCGCTTCCTGGAGAAGCGTGGAGAAGGGTTGTACTCTATTGGGTTGGAGGCGCCCGACAAGCCGGACCTGGTCAAGGGCTTGCGGGCCAAGGGCATCCAGATGATCGGGGACAGCTTCGTGCACCCCAAGTCGGCGCGGGGCGTGCTTACGGAGATCCTGGCCCCAGGGGAGGAATAGTCATGCTGCGCAGCATCCATCACGTGGCCATCGCCGTCAAAGATGTAGACAAGGCCGTTGAGTTCTACTCCAAGACCCTGGGCCTCAAGGTGACTGACACCATCGAGCAGCCCGACCAGAAGGTCAAGAACGTTTTCATGAAGCTGGGCGATGCCTCGGTGGAGCTTATCGCCGGCCTGGGCCCGGACAACCCGGTAGACAAGTTCATTGCGAAGAAGGGGGAGGGCCTCTATTGCCTGTCCATCCAGGTGGACGACCTGGACAAGACCGCCAAAGAGCTGGAGAAGAAGGGGATGAAGGTGGTGGACGCGTCGCCACTGCCTGTCAGGTTCCTCAGTCCCAGGGATACCTTTGGGGTGATGATTGAGCTACTGGGTCCAGACTGGTCGCCGCATAGGCGGGCGCCTGCGTCCAAGCCGAAGGGGGCGTAGCATGGCCAAGTCCAGGAAGATCAGGGTGCTCATGGCCAAACCCGGGCTGGACGGCCACGACCGCGGGGCCAAGGTCGTGGCCCGCGCCCTGCGCGACGCTGGTATGGAGGTCATCTACACCGGCATTCGCCAGTCGCCGGAGATGGTGGTACAGGCCGCCGTCCAGGAGGATGTGGACGTCGTGGGGCTGAGCATCCTGTCCGGCGCCCACATGGAGCTGTTCCCCGCCATCGCGGAGGGTCTGAAGGCTGCGGGCCTCAACGACGTTGTCCTTGTCGCCGGGGGCATCATCCCCGAAGATGACCGCGCGGCGCTCAAGCAGCTTGGCATACAGGGCACCTTCGGGCCAGGCGCCAACACCAAGGACATCGTAGAGTACGTCCAGAAAGCAGTGGCGGCTCGCCGCAAGGCATAGGACGGGTCCTGTTTAAGCCAGGCGCTAGCCCAACTTCCGCAGTTTCAAATCTACAGAGGCGTCTTGTAAAGGGAAGGTTTACACTACGTTTCATGGTAACATTCCTAAGTGAGTGAGCGATCCCCCTCCGGCAACATCCTTGTCTGAGATGACACGGGACATTCGCGCCCGCATCGTTGACAGTACGCTGCTTGCTTGATACAATCGCACCGCGTTAGATAGCACAGGCGAGGAACAGGACTAGTACGCCAGTCCCTCCGGTCTCAGAGAATCGGGTAAGGTGTGAGCCGATGGCCGGTCCCGGCGGAATGGACCTGGGAGCCCCAGACCGAAAACCCCAGCCGAGGGGCAAGTAGGCTCTGGCGGGCGGGTCCCGTTAGCGGCCCATTGAGCCCGGGTGTCGTTGCTCTGAATTGCGGGGTGGAGTCCCCCCTGTAGTCCCCCTTGGCAAGGGGGACTACAGGGGGTGAGGTACGCTGGTGACCACGTCCAGCCTCCCCCTCACTCCTTCGTTGCACTCAGGACGGCGTCTCGCTCTCTCCCCTGTCCCGATTCTCGGGACAGGGGAGAGAGGGGATGGTTCCATCCCCTGTGTGCTCGTCTCAGGTATGAGTGGTTCTGAGCGAAGCGAGGAATGGCGATGTCTCGGGGAATGAGGGTGGCACCACGGCATCGGCCCGTCCCTTGCGGATGGGCCTTTTTGTTTTGATCGGGGGCGCAAGTGGGCCGTGGTTCGACAGGCCTGTCCTGAGCCCAGTCGAAGGGCTCACCATGAGCGGAATACCCTAAGGAGGAGACTATGCAGACAAAGTACCTGCTGGACGAGGGCAAGATTCCCACGCACTGGTATAACATCCTGGCCGACATTCCCTTTCCGTTGCCTCCGGTCCTCCACCCGGGCACCGGCCAGCCCGTGGGGCCCCAGGACCTGGCCCCGCTGTTCCCCATGGCCCTCATCATGCAGGAGGGGAGCACCGAGCGCTTCATCGAGATCCCCCAGCCGGTGCGGGACGTATATCGTCTCTGGCGGCCTACCCCCCTGTATCGGGCCGTCCGGCTGGAGAAGGCACTGAATACGCCGGCCCGCATCTTCTACAAATACGAGGGGGTCAGCCCTGCGGGCAGCCACAAGCCCAACACCGCCGTGGCCCAGGCCTACTACAACAAGCAGGAAGGGGTCAAACGCCTGACCACGGAGACCGGCGCCGGCCAGTGGGGCAGCGCTCTGGCGCTCGCCTGCAACTTCTTCGGTCTGGAGTGCAAGGTCTACATGGTCAGGGCTAGCTTCACCCAAAAGCCCTACCGACGCGTCATGATGGAGACCTGGGGCGCCCGAGTCGTGCCCTCGCCCAGCCGGGACACCCAGTCCGGGCGCCACATCCTGGAGCACGACCCGGAGTCTCCGGGCAGCCTGGGCATCGCCATCAGCGAGGCTGTGGAGGACGCCGCCGGCCGCGAGGACACCAAATACTCTCTAGGCAGCGTGCTCAACCACGTTCTGCTCCACCAGACGGTGGTAGGCCAGGAGGCCAAGCTCCAGATGGAGATGGCGGGCTACTACCCCGACGTGATTGTCGGCTGCGTGGGCGGCGGCTCCAACTTCGCGGGCCTGTCCCTGCCCTTCATGCGGGACAAGATTGTGGACAAGAAGAAGACGCGCTTCATCGCCGTCGAGCCGGAGGCCTGCCCCAGCATCACCCGGGGCACCTATACCTATGACTTCGGGGATACCGCCGAGACCACGCCTCTGATCAAGATGCACACCCTGGGCCATACGTTCATCCCAGCCCAGATCCATGCCGGGGGGCTGCGCTACCATGGCATGGCGCCCATCGTCAGCGCCCTGTGCTACAACAAGCTGATGGAGGCCAAGGCCTATCACCAGTTGGTCTGCTTCGAGGCTGCTTTGACCTTCGCCCGCACTGAGGGCATTATCCCAGCTCCAGAGCCATCCCACGCCATCAAAGCCGTAATAGACGAAGCCCTGGCCTGCCGAGAGTCCGGCGAGGCCAAGACCATCCTGTTCAACCTCAGCGGGCACGGCCACTTCGACATGTCCGCCTATGACGCCTACCTGGCGGGCAAGCTGGAGGACTACGCCTACCCCGAAGCCAAGGTCCGGGAGGCCATGGCCCGCGTGCCCAAGGTGGGCGCATAGTGTCAACGCTGTCACTGCTGCGAGACAACGCGGGGTTCGACCCTAACCCCTGCCCCTTCCCGAAGCGGGAAGGGGAAAAGAGCACCTCTCCCCGTGTCGGGGAGAGGCCGGGAGAGAGGGCCCGCGCTCCACTTTCATCCTCGGTGGTGACGGTCGCAAACACGCATGACTGATTGCTCAGAAATATGGGGGTGGAATCCCCCTCTCCCTCGACGGGAGAGGTGTAGGTGAGGGTGAGGCTCGCCTTTGACAACGTTCCCAACCTCCCCCTCTCTCTCGCTCTCTCCCGCTGGGGGAGAGAGGGGGCCTGTAACAGCCCATACGTATTTTCAGAGCGATGACTACGGAGAAGGAATGAAGAAAGGCCGCATCCTAACGGGCATCCGGCCCACGGGCGCCCTCCACCTGGGGCACTACGTGGGCGCCCTGGAGAACTGGGTCAGGCTCCAGGACGAGTACGACTGTTTCTTTCTCATCGCCGACTACCAGGCCCTGGGCGACCACCTGGACGACGTAGCCGGCATCCGGCGCTCGGTCATCGAGGTGGCACTGGACTGGCTGGCGGTGGGCCTGGACCCGCAGCGGAGCACCTTCGTGATCCAGAGCTACGTGCCCGAGCACGCGGAGCTGGCCCTGCTGCTGTCCATGGTCACACCCCTCGGCTGGCTGGAACGCAACCCTACGCTAAAGGTGGAGATGGAGCGCATTGAGGGCGGCGGCGGCGGTGGTAGCGGCGGCGGCCGGCCTGCCGCGCGCGGCGGCAAAGCCGAACTCGACGACGACATTCCCTTCTAGGGCGTGAGCACGATCGAGTACCTGACCGAAGCGGACCACGCGGCGGTCGGGTGCCTCCTGCTCGAGGCCTATGCCGATTACGCCGAGCGAATGGGCTGCGAATGGGTGCGCCTGCGCGACGGGCTTGCGCAGGCGACGAATCGGCTGACCGACGCCGAGATCGCCGGTGTGCGCGGAGCGACCGGCGTTGACGCCGTCGTGTTCTACTTCGCGCCTGGCAAGTCGGACGGGATGATCTTCCCGCGTGACTGGGCCTCGCTGCGGCTGCTCGGCGTGACGCCGGCGGCGCGCGGCCGCGGCCTGTCGCGGCGGCTCACCGACTGGTGCATCGCCCGCGACCGTGGCCAGAGCGCGACGCGCATCGGCCTGC
>ORJL010451032.1_pt1 | contig 83704 bp, 180 predicted proteins | sample 1779941 | NCBI WGS metagenome assembly ORJL01 (sample SAMEA104232317, study PRJEB22302) | groundwater metagenome | biome: forest; feature: aquifer; material: groundwater | place: USA | collected 2011-08-07 | depth 5.8 m | reverse complement strand
TATTTAATACATTCTATTTTTAATAAAATAGATATTGGTAAATTTACATTTTATATTAGATCATATGAAGAAGAAAAACAAATTAATGACGGAAATCGTTGTAAAATTATTGATGGAAAACAAAGACTTTCAACATTAATTGAATTTTATGAAAATAGATTTCAATATAATGGAAAATATTATACAGATCTTGGTAATTATGATAGACACACATTTAAGAATTTTCAAATTGCTTATTCTGAAGCACAAAATCTTACAAAGCAACAAAGAATTAAATTATTTTTAAAAGTTAATATTACAGGTAAAGTAATGGATAAAGAACATTTAGAAAATGTTAAAAAATTAATTACAAAATAACCATTCTGTTTTTAGATTATTGTTTAGTTGGAAGGTGGAGGAGATATGAAAATAACAACAATCAATAAATACGCAAAAGATTTCATTACTAAAAAAATAAATTTTTTAGAAAATGAAATAGACAGAATAAAAAAAGAAAGAAAAGATATATTAAAGTTACAGAATATATTTAATAAGCAATAAATAAAGCGCAAAAACTTTGCGTTAGTTATTATGTTTTAATGATTAAATTATATTCTAATACAGAATGGTTTATTTTTTAAATTAATAAAGGATTAATTATGAAAAACTTTTTATTAAAAATATTCGGTTCAAAATATTATATATTACCTTTTATTTATACAGATTTAAACAATGAATTTTCAAGAAAAATAACATCAAAAATTTATATTTTAGATGGATTTATTGTTTTTGCATTATCACAAAAATCTGCAGATGAAAAAGCATTTAAAGTTTTAGATGAAAAATATCCACAGTATAAAGATAATATTTATTTTTTTTGATAATTTATGGCTTTAACAATTTCCGAATATTCTAAAGAAGGACAAGAATGTTTTAAATATCTTGATAATCAGCCGATATATATGCAATCTCATGTAACTGATTGTATAGTTAATAGTGGAAATATAATTATTGCAGCTGATTTGTTTGATGAAACGTCAATTGAATTTTTAAAAAAATATAAACCAGAGTTTTTAAATGAATATTTAATTTTTATAAATATAATGGATTAATACTATGGAAGATAGAACATTGGAAAATACATGTTATATTTTAGATGATATGAAAAAAGGAAAACATTTTTCACAGTCAAATGTAATGGAAGCACATGTTTTTGAATGGCATAAAACATTGCGTTTACTTTATGGTGCTTCTCATATCAATCCATTAGATAATAAACCTAATAGTGTTTTTATTCAACAATTAAAAAATTTACAGCAGGCTATCAATAATTTTTTAATAACAAATGGTGAATATAAATAATAAATTAAATATTATTATTTACTATTTACTAATTTTTATATATTTTTAAAATAAAACTATGGCACACGAACAACCAGATGAAAGCGAAATGTCAATTGGCGGAATACCGTTTGATGAATATTTAGAAAATAAAAATGGTGATAAGTTGATAGAAGAAAAAATTAGAAAAATGATACAAATAGAACATCCACAATGGGGAAAATATATCATCGATGAGCTTGTAAGAATAGCAATTCAGTCAATCAACAATAAAGATTAATATATGGCACATGGAGAAAGAGCTCAAAGAAGTAATAAAGAATATTGGAAAAGTAGACTTCACCGTTATGGTGAAATAATTGGTAAATATACAAAAATATTAACTCATAGAAAAGAAAGAAGAGTTAGTAAAAAAATTATAGAAAAAGAGTTAAATGAAAACAATATATATCGGTGATATACATGGAGATCATGGTTTTGTAAAATATATTTATAATAATTTTAAATATTATAAAAAAATATTTATTGGTGATATTGTTGATTCTTTTTACTTTACAAGAGCAGAGCAATTATCAGCAATGGAACTTGTTTTAAAAATGATTGAAGAAGGTGATACTGAATGTATATTCGGTAATCATGAAATGAGTTATTTACACCCAACAATGTTTAAATGTTCTGGTTATGCTGGAACAATGCAAACTTTATTATCACCAATAAGAAGTAAAATTTGGAAATTATTTAAACCATTTATTTATGATAAAGAAACAAAAATTTTAATATCCCATGCTGGTTTAACAAAACAGATTTGGGATTTATATGAATTAACTTTTGATAATTTAGAAGAAAAATTAAATGAATGGTGGAATTATAATCTTAATGATTATTTTGATAAAAATATTGAATATTCACCGTTTCATTGGATAGGCCAAATACGTTATGGTAGCAATTTTGCAGGTGGGCTTCTTTGGTGTGATTGGAATGGAGAATTTCAATCAATAAAAGATTTAACCCAAATTGTTGGTCATACAGCACTTGATAATTCAGAAAACAAAGCATACAATATTAGAATTGTAGATAATAATTTTAATATAGATTGTTTACAAGCAAATTATCAGATATTAGAAAAGAATGAACAAAACATATTTCAATACATAACAATACAACATAGTGAAGTATATACAAATAAAAAACAATAAAAGGATAAGAGAAAGAATACAATGAATTATGTCGAGAATAAAAATAGAAGATGGGTTAACAAAGCAAGAAAGATGGCAACTTAATAAAAAACAAAAAGGTTTATGTATTATTTGTGGGATAAATAAAACAGATCAATCTTTATGTGAAAAATGTTCTTTAAAATCTAAAAGAATAAAAAATTACAACAAATATAAAAATTTAGCAAAAAGAAAAAATGAAATTGTAGAAAAAATAAATCTTATAATGGAAGCTTCAGTGTTTCAACCCAAAATGCAAGATGTTTATAACCATGTTATAGAAGAGCTTAATCTAAATTGTTCAACTGTTACTGTTAGAAAATATTGGTTAGAATCTTTAAATGGAAAATAAATTAAAACATTATTTAGTTACAACACCAGCAATGGAGCATTTTTTCTATGAAGGATATGAGCAAGTAGAACCTCCAGAAAGTTATGCTGAAACTTGTTTTATTGAAGCTGAAAATAAAGAAGATGCTAAAGTGCTCTCTTTAAAGTTTATTGACTTACAAGGTTGGGTTAAAGAATGTAGACTTAATAATCAAAATCCACTTGTTGGTTTAAAAGTTCAAGATTGTAAATGTGATCATAACAATTGTTGGTGTGAAAATTGTTTAGAAGAATTTGGTGAATGTGAAGATTGTTTAAAAGAGTTAGAAGATAACGCTAAAAAAGCAATGAATTAATTTTCTTTTGGTATTTCCTTTACTTCTTCTTTTTTCTGTAATATTTTAGATCCAAAAGCAAGAGCATCTAAAGCTATAACACCAGCTGGAATATCTAACATTTTATGATCTAAAACACATAATACAGCCCATACAAGAACAGTTACAATAATTACAAACCAAGATAAGAATCTCATCATACTCCACGCCGTAGGGCTTATCGTATCCCCCTGAAATAAAGTATCTACTCTGTTTATAAATTTCTGTATATATTCTTGTATTATATTCATTTAATATATAAATATTAAAATATTATAAATTAATTATGTTTTTTCCAGATATTTTTTAAATGATTTAAATACCATTTAAAATTATGGTCTTTACGAAAAACATATGAATAAAAAAATGTAAATGTTATTCCTATTATACCATAACAAAAACCATAAAGTGTTTCCCATAAAGATGGATATAAAAGAGTTGTTAACACTGCACTTAAAACTGCACCAGAAAAACAAAATGTTCTAACATGTCCTCCAAAATGCCAAAGATCACACTTAAAAGGATTTCCTGGTGGATATTTATTATTACCACCATCCCACCAATTTATATATTCACTCCCTTTTTTAGCAATATAATCATACAACATATTTATTTCTTTTGGTGTATCGCTTCTTGAATCTTGAACAGCTTTAAATAATCCAGAAATAAATGCAAAAATAAATGGTAATATGAAAATTAAAAATTTCATCTATTTTGGTTCTTCATCATCTATATTATAAGTACAACCTTTAATATCAGATAAATAATCTTTAGTTTTTATTGATTCTTCTTTTTCTTCTTGTAATATTATTTTATCAGATGATATATAATTAAATGGATAATTTCTACAAACTATTGGTCTATTTTCATAAACTTTACACAATAATGTTTCTTTATCTAAATTAGAGCAATAATATATAAATTCTCCTTTTTCATTTTTATTTTTATATTCTAACAATCTCAAAAAAGATGTGTAATCATTATCTATATTTTTATGTTTAATTTTATTAATCTCAAATTGTTCTGGTGTTATATTCATTTTTATATTTAAACAACACAGTCCACATTTAGAGCAATTTCTATCTTTAATATCTCTTTTATTTTGTTTGTTATCAATCATGGGGTTATTTTTTTAACATAATTAAATACTTTAAAATTTATTGGTAATTCAAAACCAAAATTTATACCAGCAACAAGAGATGTATCACGCATAGCTATTCTAAATGAATTTGTCGTTAATTGAATTGCAATATATCCAGTTAAAGTAAGACCAGAATATATTGGTATAAACGGTCCTGTATTTAATGTTGGATGTGTTATAGGTGTTGTAAACACATTTACTAAATCTTTAGTAGTTTCAACAAATAATGTTGGACTAAAATTTATAGTTACTCTAGCTTCAACACCTTTAGAACTTGCTTCAGCTAAAATTGTTGGAGAAACACCTATTGTATTATATTGTTCATATGCTGTTGCAGAAACTGTACCAGGATTATTTACTATTACTGCATAATATTCTCTAAATATATTGTTTGACATAAATTATTTACTTTCTAAATTATATACCATCCATCTTTTTGTGCTTGGATTGTTATAGAACCATATTGAGCAAATATTCCAGTAGTAATACTTCCATCAATAGTTTCATTTCCATAACCATTTATTATAACTCCACTTAAAGCCGTATTATCTATTCTTTTAATATTTAAAATTCTACCTATATTAGATACTTTTGGTGGTAAATTAATTGTTATTGCAGAAAGTGATGCACTACATAATAACGTATAATCACTTGCTTGAACAGTATGAGCAACAGACGCTGATATAGTTGAAATACTATTATACATTGCGCCAGCTGATATAGGACCATTGACATGTAATGTTGTTTCTGGAATTATTGTTCCTATTCCAACTCTATCCTGTGCAGCATCAACAAATAATGTTGTAGTATCTATTATAACATTTCCATTAGAAGATATAGATAATCTTTCTTGACCACCCCACGAACCTGTTCCTCTCTCACCTGTTATAAATTTTAATATACCAGAATCTTCTCGTATTAAGGCACCAATACCACTAGCAACACTACCAAAAGCTATACCCGGATAGTTTGAATCAGCAATAACTACTGTAGTACCCCAATTTGTAACACCTAATGGATTAAGAGATATATTATTACTTATTTGTAAAGTTGCTGTTGGAGCATTTGTTCCTATTCCCATTGCACCATTATTTGCACTTATAGCTAATCTATATGTAGTAGCATTTTGATCATAAATTATAAATCCATAAGCATCCGAACCAACAACAAATTCACTGTTTGTTGCTGCTGGTTTGAATGACATATAAGTATTAGTCGCTTCTTGAATTGTAAGCTTTCTTGAAGGAGATGTTGTTCCTATACCTACATTACCACCTAATGGATTTAAGGACATACTATATGTTGCAACACCTAAATCTATTACATATCCAGATTGTATATAAGATGTGTATGGCGAACTTGCTATAGTACCAAATCCAAAACCATTGCCACCGTCACTTTGAAATTTAACATTTAAATTTGTAGAAGTTATTGTATCATTTGATGAACCTAATATATGGAGTTTATTTGTTGGTGCCGTAGTTCCTATTCCTATATTTCCAGAAGAATCTATTCTTAATCTTTCTGTACCACCTGTAGAAAAAGCAATTGTATTTCCTAAATTAGGATTATACATTCCAGTATCAGTATCAGCAAAAAATGAAAATCCCGGTGACCCCGGAATACGACCAGAACCAGCATTTTGTAAGATTGGGTTATAATTATTCCCATCACCAACATGTAAATCCCCACCATAAACATGTAAAAGAGAATTAGGCGTTGTTGTTCCAATTCCGACTCTGCCAGCAGTTAAAACAAAATCACTTGTATTTTCTCTATTACTAATAGATAATGGTAAATAAACAGCACCACTATTATAATTCGATGATATTAAATTAAATCCTAAAACATTTGGTCTTAAATATATTGAGTGAACTCCTCCGCTTTCAGTTCCTTCAATAGCTATATTTGTAGCATTATTTGAAAAAACAGTAAATGTTCTACCTGGAGTTAATGTTCCTATACCAATTTGATTTTGATATTGAAATATTAAAGAATTATTAATAGTTGTTCCTGAAGCAAATCTTGGAATATAACCAGTTGCTCCAGAATTACTACCAGATATTGCTGCTGCTGACATTGAATCAACATAAGATTTTGAAGTTAATTCATTTGTAGATATTGGTGTAGAATTTGACACATATATTCTAGAGGCTGTAACATTATAATCAAATATTAAACCACCACCAGTAAGAGATCTTAAATTTACAACATTGGGACTAGCACTTGTGTGTAAATCAAAGGCACTTAATGAATTACTGAGCACCCACCACTGTGCTGAGTAAGAATTAGCAGTAAGAGATGCAGATGTAGATTTTGTTATTATCTTAGACATTAATTATTTTTTACTTCTTCTTTTTTTGCTGTTAACTCATTATATTCTTTTATTGATTGCTCGAATATTCTTAACATATTCATTTGAAGCTCAAAATTTCCTATACCCTTAGAATTTAATACAATAGATTGCATAGTTTTAAATTCATCTATTGTTAATTCTAATTCTTTTGCATTATTATTTATAGCATCTATAATAATATGATATAATTTTTGTAATTTTAAACTTTCAGAAACAGTAATTTGGCTCGTTAAAGCATCAATCATATTTTTAAATGCTAATAAAATATAATTAACTTGTTTATCTTGAATTGCCACTGTAATATCTGGTAAAACTATTTTTACATTTTGTTCCATAACAAATGTTCCTTTTTATTTAATTTTCTTCTTCTTTATAATCTGTATTAAAACCTGCTTCTTTATAATTTTCAAAAGCATCATATAATTCTACTTGTCCATCAAAATCTCCCCAACCTGGTGTTGATTTTACAAGTTCGAATACTTTTTTAAAATCTTTTTCAGACATTAATAATTCTTCTCTCTTTTCATCTTCATGTTTTTTGATACTTTTAAATATATCAGCATATTGCATTGATTTTTCAAAATTCATATCTTTTGTTTTTAAATTAAAAACACCTCTAAGATTTTCATAAAACTTATTTATTATTTTTCCATTTTGAAACTGTATAGTAGTTTTAGGAACTTCTATTTTTATCATCTTATATTGTGCCATTGTACACCTCTTTTTGTTTGTTTTTAAATTCATTATTTACAATTTATATATAATAAATATATTAATGTTTGTAAATATAGACTTTAATTAAGTTTGATTCACCTGATGCATCTTCTAAAGCTTGACCAATTATTTTACCTGTCAAGCTTCTATTAATTAATCCTAACCATTTCTTTTTAACAGCTTTACCATGTCCTATTTTCTTAGATGTAACAATAAAGTCACCTTCTTTCACATTACCTGTTACTAAAACATGTTCAGCACCTAAAATAATTGGTTCATCTTTTCCGTGCTTTATAACTCCCATTACAGTTGTATCTTCTTCTTTATAACAAGGAATTAATTTACCTTTATACCATGAAACGATTGTACCTGTTAAATTATCTCCAATATTTTCTGTTCTTAAACCTGTTTCAAATATACCGCCAACAGTTGTTTGAGCAGCAAATACATCACTCCATCTTTTTTGTGAAGAACCTAAAGTTTTTTGATTATCGTTTGTTGGAGCAATATCACCTGCAAACGTATGTGTGCCTGTGCCGTTGAATGTTCCTGTCCCTGCGAATGTGGCGTTGCCTGTTGTTGCTAATGTTAGTTGTGTTGTTCCATTATATTTATATAAAAAATCCCCTCCAGAACGATTGTCTAAATATGAGTTTGTCGCTCCATAATTTAACCCCAAATATATACTTCCACTGGCATTGCGAATTTCAATATCGGTTTCCTGTGCAACAACATTAGAATTTTGAAATAAATGTCTCGTCAAACTTGCACCAGAAACATTAGATGTAAATATCCCCGATGCAGTGATACTCCCTACCGAACTTATAGCGTTTGTTCCAAAAGATGTTGAACCGTCTGCATTAAAAGTAACTGCGGTATTATTTGAACCAGCATTGAAAGTATGAACTTCTAAATGACCAGTATGTGCCGAAGCATTATCACTTACTCCACGCAATGCAGAATAAACGTAGCTTGGCGAACGAAATAAAAGTTCTGCGTAATGTCCTACCGTTGAAGAATTAACTTGAGCAATTAATTGCGACAAAGTGTTATCACCCGTAAAGGTAGACGAATAAGCTGCACCACCATTTACCTGCAATGCACCATTTACTGTCGTAGCCCCTGCTGTGAGTGTGCCTGTGCCTGATGAGCCAACTTGAAGATTTGTATTTATAGTTACTGTACTTCCATCATCAACTATACTACTATTTACTAAAGTATTATTAACTGTTGCAACTTTTGGAATATAATTATTTGTTTGAGATCCTGATAAAGGAGCAACAATCATATTATTAGAAGAAATAGATCTTGCAGATAAACCACCTCCTGTTATTAATAACCCACCATTTCCTTGTAATAATAAATTTGTTGCTGCCAATCCACCTATATTATCAGTTTGAATTGCTGCTGTTGTATTTCCACTTACTGCACCAAAAGCAAATAATATTCTTGATCCAGAAGCACTATTTTCAAAATCATTAGTTGTTAATTGAAGAGGATATAATGAACTTGACTCAGCAGCGATTTGTACTGCTAATAATGGACTTGTTGTTCCTATTCCTATTTTATTTCCACTTTGATAAATAATAGAACTATTTAATGTTGTAGCTGTATTAAATTTAGATAAATAATTTATACTTCCACCAGCAACCCCAGATATTGCAGCAGCACTTACTGAGTCTACATAATATTTTGAAGCTAATTCATCATTAGCAAGAGGTGAAGTATTTAAAGTATATATTCTAGACCCAGTAATATTTGAAGCAGATAAAGATGCTGCTAATTTTATATCTCCAGTAGCTCTTATTATTCTAAATGCTTCAATATAATTACCACCAACTCTACGTTCAATATTAAAATCTCCTTCAGTTGAACGATTAAAAAATCCCCATCCATAATTTGTTGCAGGATTTAAATTTTGAAGAAATGGTGATAAATCAGAATTTCCTTCTTTTAAAATACTTGGAACACCAGCTGTTCCTGTGTTAATTTCAATACCACTTGCAGAATTAATTTTTACTGATCCACTTAATGTTAAATTACCAACTGGTGTAAAACCACCATAATTCGTTGTTCCGTGATTAAATTCTAAATAATCATCACCTATTAATACATTATTTTCTAATACCCAACCCTTTGTTCCATTTGCAGAATAAAATCCAAGAGATCCATAATAAGTAGTTGTTCCATCTCCACGTTGAATTTTAAATGTAGGAACTCCACCAGCACCAAATGAAGATTTTATTATTGCTTGATTTTCAGAAATTAATAGTGTTCCAATAGATGTTATACCAGATGCTGATATACTACCAGTTAAATGTAATTGAGCTAATAAATTATTAGTAATACCAATACCAATTTTTCCATCTGTTCTTAATATCATATTAGCAGAAGTTCCATTACTTGTAGAAAATAATATATTATTTCCCTGTGTACGGATATTTAAATCTCCGCTAACAGCATCATTAATAATACCATTAGTTGCACTTGCAACTCCAATATATGTTCTAGGTATAGACTCTAAATTAAATAATATATAAGGATATGTAGAAGCATTATTTATTCTATTTAATATTAATCCAGGAAAAGATTCTTCTATTTTTATAGTATTTGATGTAATTGTACCTGAACTAATACTATTATTAACTATCATATCTGTAAATCTACCAGTTCCACCACTAACAGTAATTGCACTCATACTATTAGCTGTAATACCATCCATAGATAACAAATCACCATCATTATTAATAACTAATTTCATTGCACTATTACTATCACTAAAACGTGCTATAAATGAGTTAAGACTACTACCAGTAACATCCAGTGAGCCTGCGATATTAAAACTACCTGTAGTAGTAATTTCTATTGCACTAATGGACACAAAAGTGATATTATTAGCAGTTAAATTATTACCTGATAAACTGTTAAACTGGATAATACCAGGGCTAGTGAGATTCTGTATTCTAGCAGTGCCAGCAGAGACGTTTTGAGCGCTTAACACAGAGTCCGAAGAATTTATAGTAAATATTGGATTAGAAATATTAATATTTAAAGCACTTAGCGTGTTTCCACTAATACTGTTATTTACTATTAAATCTGTTAATCTTGCTACTCCTGCGCTTAATGTAGTTCCACTTATTATGCCATTAGCAGAATCCAATATCATTTTGATATCATTAATTCTTATTGCTCCACCACTTATTGTATATGCGCTAATTGATGTTGGAACATATAAACTCTGTGCTGTTGTTGTTCCTAGTAAAGTTATATTAGCAGATAAACTACTTAAGGCGTAAATTTGTTTATTAGAATATAATGGAAGCTCTACGTCTATAGCATTAGCGTATGCTGGAGTTATAGTTCCTAATCCTACTCTTCCATTATATATGCCATTATCTATTGTAAATATTAATCCACCTAATGGGCCTAACCATGCTGTACCAGCACTAATAGAATTAGATTTTAAATCACTTGCAGAAATTGATGCTGTAACTGTAGATGATGTTCTTGTAGATCCTATTTGTTGTACTACTCTAATACCAGCCATGTTTTATAATATTATTTAATTATTAGATTCTTTCATTGTAAATTTCATATTAGCAATAGTTCTGCTTATTTTTATTTTAGATTTGTCTATTAAATATGCTTGAAGTTCTAATATAAATTTAGATTTAATTATTCTTTCTTTACTTGTAAAGTCTGTTGTATTAGACTCATCACTAATGTTTTTCATTATAGCCAATAGATTATATTCACCTACTTTTATATTTGTTCTGCCACCATTAAAGCCAGTTATAATATTTTCTATTTCTATATTTTGATGTGTAAGATAACTAGCCCATAGTATTATTTCGTAATTAACATCAAAGAAAGAAGGATATGGTAATTTTAATATTTCAAATACTGGCTTGTCTTTAGCATATAGATATTTTGGATCTGGTGTACCTCTTTGATAATTATTTAAATTTATTCCTTCATTACTATCCATTGATTGTGATGCTACTCTTCTATGATAAATTAAATCTGTTTCATCTCTTACTGGTGCATTTCTTTCTCTTCTATGCTGTGGATCTAATCTTCTTACAGAAATAACTGGAAGAATTATCTGGCCTCTTTCATCTTTTATTGCTTTATCTCTTTGGATTTGGGCCCATCTTTCTTTTGCTACATACATTACTGGTGTAGTTTTTCCTTTTATAATTAATGGATTATCTTTTTCGAACCATTTGATTATTGCTTTATCGATATCTACTAAAAGAATATTACCAATCTGAGGATTTAAAGGTTTACTGTCTACTGACATAATGTTTTTAAGTTATTGTTTTACAATATGATAAACTTACTTTTTGATAATAAATCTAGTAGGTTTATTATACCATGTTATATCAAAAAGTGCTCTATTTATTATATAAATATTAAAAATATAGTATAATTGGATTATTAAATTTTGTTAATATTAATTTTTATTATTTACTTTTAGTTTTTAATTGTGTATATTAAATAGCTAATCATTTTTATTTTACATATAACGAAAGGATAATTTTATGAGTAAACCAGAAGGGTTATTGGGAACAAGATCTGAATGTAAAGTTGGGTGGGAATATTATAAAACTAGAAAAGATGCTGTAAAACAACAGAAGAGGATTCTAGAACATGCTGCAATGAAAGAGGCTAAAGGGTATGATTTTGGTTATTGCAGTCCTGGATATATTACAGAATTAAAAAATCATCCACAATATGGGCATTGCTTTGAAATTTGTACAGCATAGAGGATAAAATATGGCAGCAGAATATACACCACAACGCAATAGCCAATATGCGCCATGTGAACCAACCTGTAATCACATTGACTGCATGGAAACACGCAAAATGATTAATTCCGTTTGTCATTTTTGCTGTAAAAGTATCGGATATGGAACAAGAATATATAACGAGATTGACGGCGGTTATGTTCACGCAGAATGTTTAGAAACACAATTAGATCAACAATATAAAAAGAAAGGATAATACTGTGTCAAAATCTAAATTAAAAGAGTTATATGAAGTAAGTATTGTAACAGAAGAATTTAATACAGATCCAAAAAATGAAATTGAATATTATGCTGTTGATAAAAGAGATACCGAACTTGTTGTAAAAACTATTAAAAGTTATTATACTGAAGGAGGATTTTATATTAAAAAAATTAAACATCTAGGGCAAGTTACAGTATAAAGTAATTATATTAATTTATTTAAAAAATTAAAGCCAGCATTTAGCTGGCTTTTTTATTATTGTTTTTATAGAATTATTAGATACTATTGTCTTAGGTGTTTAAACCCTTCTTTACTTATAATATAATTATTTACTGTTCCTAATAATCTATTAAGAACGTCTAAATATTGAATATTTTTTGTTTCTGACTTCAATTGTTTGTCTACTTCGACAACGAGACTTTTCTGTAAGCCTTCCATTGTAGTTCTCCTTATGTTATTGTTTGTTATTTAATAATACTACGTTTTAGTATTATTTTTTTCATAAAACTCTTTATCGTATAAATAATTGTATGATATAATAGCTTCTTCATAATGAAATTTAAAATGCGCTGATTTGCTTAATTGATCATATGTTAATTCTTTTTTAAGTTCATTACCAATAAATTGTCCTTGATTACCAAATTCAACAGTCTCGATATTTATTCTTGCAGAGTGTTTAATACCAATAGCATTTCTTAATGGAGCTGTAAAACTTAATTTAATATTATCATCTGAATCATAAAAATCTGGGCCTCTTAAAGCTGTTATAATATTCCAAACACTTCTTGCAGCATAAGAATCATTTTTACTTAAAAAATTAACAAGTGTTTCAATAACTTTTTTTGCTTCTTCTTTTTGTTTTTTCTGCAATTCTTCATATTCGGGATCCATTTTATCTACCTTTATTTTAATTTCTTAATAGTTTTTGACAATTCATCAAAGCATTTATTACATATTCTTACAGACATACCACCTTCAAAATCTCTACTAAATTCATATACAATTTTATATGCCATATGATCTGTTGTTAATCTAATACAGAATGAACAACTACCATACTTAATATTTTTCTTTTTAACTATCATATTTTATTCAATTTATAATAAAATGTAAACATTTTTCCTGTAGGTTCAAGATGTTTTATATTTAATAATTTATTTAATGCTTTAGCGCATGGAAGTAAAGATATCTCATTATTTTTAGATGAATAACCACAAAGAAGCTTGCATGAAATTTTTATTGCATCTTTAAATGGTTTTTCTGATGCATATAACAAATATTTTCCTTTTGTTAAATTAATATTAAGCGATCTATTAATATATTTTGTTGGCATTGAATTTGAAAGATTATATTCAATAATTCTATCATATGTTATAATTAATTCATCACCAAATACCTCTACATTTTTATTAACAACTTTCAATTTAGTTTTATGTATCATTATTTCACCTTTACTTTATTTTCATAAATAGTTTTTAATTCATACATCAAACTTGTTATTTCAATTAATGTATTATATCTTAAAATAACAATCTCTCTCGTAAGAATATATCTACCAGTTTCACGTATTGCTGTCGCTGGATAATAATCAAGATTTGATTTCTTACATAATGTTAATTTTTCAATAATAGCAATATCTTCTTCATCTTCTTTATTAACAGCATATGTTAATCTTATTTTTACTTTTTCACCACCAATATTAGTTTTACGAATAATTGTTGTTATACTTGTTAATATTTTTTCCATATTATTCAGTTCTTTCTAATGTAATAATAATTTTTGTATCTTCTATTCTTAATGGACATTTATCTGGAACTCTATTTCTTGAATTATCTTGTGTTATTATATAACCACCATAATTTTTATGGTCTAATGATAGATGATTACAATACATTGCTCCACCAGGACCACCATCAATACCAAAAAAATAACAATTATGATAACAATGTTTTACTTTTTTAATTATTTCCATTTCATTCAATCCTATTATAATCATTATCAAATTCAGTTTCTATTTTAGTTTTTATTCTATTTACTGCATGATGAACTTTATCCATATGTTCACACCATTTATCTGGTTGAACTTTTTGTAAACATAAAGAACATTCATCTAATTTATTATTTGTATTCATAGTTTTTATAAATTTTCACTTCTGGCTTTAATCCAATCTTGTCTATCAACAATAACATGATCTTTATCTAATCCAAGTTTTTCTTCCATCTTTGGGTGTCGATGTAAGAAATCAAAAATAATATTTGTTTCAGCTATGCGCTCCAATTCTTTTATTGATTGATTGTTAGAGGTCTCAATGGATCGAAGAGCATATAAAATGATTTTTACAACTTCATCACCCCTAAAATTATGAAGCGTTGGATTTGTATCAAGATGCGAATGTGGATATTGTTTTTCGAGATATTTAATAAGTATTTCTTTTGCTATTTCTTCCATCGTCTTTGTACCTTCTTGTTGTGGTGCTTTTGGCGGTGCAAGATATAATACATTCCACGCAGTTTGATAATCTTGTAATTCAATGGCTTTTCTTGCATATTCAATTTTGCTTATTAATTCTTCCTGTTGCATCATGGTTGCTCCTTTATTTTACTATATTCTCTTTTTTGTACTGTCTTTTTTGGATTAATTTCTCTGACTTCAACTTGGACTACTTTCCATCCTTTTTCTGGAGAGTGGATTAAACGGATTTTTGCAGAGGATTTTTGCTCATTGAAGTTATAATCAAATCCATGTCTAGGATGCCATAATCCCCACATGATTTCTTTATTTGATTTTGTCATTTTCCCTTTTCCCTTTTGTGACGTTCTTTCTTTGGATTAATTTCTATTTCTTCTCTATTGTTTTTGCTAAATTCACCACAAAGAACATCAGTAACAAGTTGATTCATCTCTTTGAGTAATTTCTTGTTGAATGGATATACTTTTTTCTTTTTCTGTTTGGTTTTAGTCATTTCTTCGCTCCCCTCTTTTTTGGGTAAATGACTTCTTCCGTAATTCTAACAATACGGTATTTGATTCCACCTTTGCCTTTGTTTACCATCCTAACCCATTTCTTTTTATCCGACAAGGTTTTTTCTAAGCGGTTTTGATCGGAAGTTATCCACCATTTGTTGAAATCATCCAATAGGAATTGTATTTCATACTCTGTCTTCTTCATTTGTTATTCTCCTTTTTGTATTGTGGCGGTTCATGTAAAGGCATCCAGTGAGTTACAAAATCCGTTAAGTTCTTAAATATATTGCCGTGCGACAAATAAAACTTTCCGCTCTCACCATCGCTACAAATATAATTCAAAACCTTTTGCTCAATCCCGTCCCAATTAACAAGACACAACACATCTTTGCACTCCATATCGTTTTCGGTTAATTCGGGCAATCTATCTTCAACGCTTGTCCACCCGCTTTCAGTCTTGATGGATTGGAGGGCTTGGAGAATAATACTTTCCACTTGTTCAACGGTAAAATTATCGGACATAAGTAATTCTGTTGTTTTATGCGCTATTTCTTCCACCGTCTTTGTATCTTCCTGTTCACTATGTGTCTTATCAATTATTTCTGCAAGATGTTCTGCCATTTGTTTTTTTTGTTCTTTGCTTCCGTAACGAGCGCACCTGTAACATCCACCAGATAATCCATGATTTGCACAAGTGCATGAAGAATTGCATGGAGTAGTATATTTGCAAGGACAGTCACTATGTATTTCAGTCTTGATGGATTGGAGGGTCTCCAATAATTCTTCCTTGTGTTGTAATGCCGAAAGAATTGTTTGCAATGCGGATGCAATTTCTTCGTGTGTTGGTCTCTCCACCGTCTTTGTATCTTCCTGTTGTGTCACCTCTGATGGTTTAGGAACGTCGGTTAATTTATTTTCAAGCCACTGAATATATTGCGCTATGTTTCCAGAAATATCGTGATGTGTCAAATAATGTTTTATGGAAACTTTTAATCCCGTTTCTTTTTCAAATTGAGCTATTAGTTTTAACTGTTCCAATTCCTTTTGCTGTTGTTGGTTCATAATTTTATTCTCCATAAATAAAATAACAATAATTCTCTTAATGCTCTGCAATTTCTTCTATTCTGTGTCATTGTTTCTCTTTTATATTATTTTCTTCTAATTTCCAATATATTTCAGGTAAATTTATACCACAACGTAAACAGAATTTTTTTCTTTCATAGATATAATAATGGCCTATTTGTGGTAATGTAGTAAATTGATTTATAGTTGTAAAAGTTTTTCCTATATTTGCTTTTACAATATTCTTATGTCCAAATAAAACGCACATTAATTTTTTCAATATATTATTCTCCTCTCAATAACTCAAATGATTTAAATTTAATATTTGGTAACCCTTCAATATAATAAAAACTACCATTATAGTGAAAATTAAAAGATTTAATTTTTCTGCTACATTTTCCAAATATATCTTTCTTTTTTGATTTCTGAGAAATATAACACTTTTCACCATCAATAAATTTTCTTCTGATAACTTCTCCATTTAAATATCTAACATTATTGTTCATGCTTTTTCAGTTTTAATTGATTTAAGAGCTTGAAGAATTTTGTTTCTACGTTCTTGTAATTTACAAGTGCAATAATCACTCTCATCACCTTCGCCAATTCCATATCTACAAGTTGCTGAGTGACCTCCAGATAATTCTTTCGCTACTTCTTCTAATGTTTTAGTCTCTTCTTGTTGTATCATGGTTGCTTCTTTCGTTTAATTTCAAACACACCAAGTAAGCATTGTGCAGTTAGGATATATTTCCCCCATCCAATAGGCGCATTATCATTCATAATTTCAGATAATATAAAAGCAATATCCCATACAGGATTATTTTTGATTTCGCTTTTGTTGTAAGTTGGGTCGTTCATTTCTCCTCCGTTGTTTCTGTTAGTTTGTTGATGCTTCAAAATCTAGCATCATATGTAATGGTTGGATTTTTTTCTTCATAATTAAAAACAACAGATATACCTTCTTTACGTAAAACCTCTACCAACTTCTGATACTTGGCTTTCGATGCTTCCAGTTCTTTTTCCACAATCATATACGAATCTTCGATACATTTATAGTTGAATTTTGCTTGTTCCAGTTCCTTGCGGAGTGATTCAATCTCTTTCGCTTGGAATGTATTTAGTGCTTTAATATTACCAATAGCATTTTTCAGCGATTCAATCTCTGCCTGTTGGGATTGTTCGGCAAGTTCAACTCTACCGTCAAATCCTGTGATATTTGCTCCGATTGCCTTGACTTCATGTATTTGCTCAAAACATTTTATCGCTTCCGATAAAGTTGTTGCCGTAATTATGTATGAAAAGTTATCAGAGAAAACTTCAAAGTTTTCCATTTGAGCAAGAATTTCTTCATCTGTTTTCATTTTACACCCCTTCGTTTATTTTCGTTTATTGATTTTCTTTTCCGCAACGCATCAACCGTTTTAACTGAACCAGCACAAAATCCAATTGAGTAGCCAAACGCATAATTCAATTTTGAAAAAGGTGAAATCAATGTTCCTGCGATAAAACTTAATACACAAACAATAATTGTTTCCATTCATCCTCCTTATGTTGGGTCAGATTCAACCCTTCCACTTAAAAAATTATCAAGCCACCTTTTTTCACAATCATCGCAACGATAAATATCTCCCGTATGCTGACCGATTTTAGCTCGTTCTGAATTTATATTTGAGTAAGTTGTATCAACAACCTCTTCTAATTCTTTGTTACATTCTGGACAGTGTATCATCGTATCTCATCCTTCCTGTATTCCATAACGTATTTTTTAGCTTCTTCTTTTGAAACATCTACATCATCCCATTCTAAATAAATTGTATCGGCATTGCTCTCATCAATCATTTTGCATATCAATTCTTTTTGCTTTGGTGTATCTTTCTGCATCATCGCCGAAAATGATGCGCCGATTTCAGAATATTCTCGCAACAATTCCAATACTTTTGGAGTTACAATATTCCATGATTTGAGTGTTCCCCATTTTAGCGAAATTCTGTCTTTCATTGCTTATCCTTTCTTGATTGTGCTGGGAGTGGATTGTGAAATAATTGGTTTTCCGTCTAAAGCTGTTCCAAATAGTTCGTGCTGATAGAATCTTACAAGAGCTATTTGACTTTCAAGTGCATTCTGTAGTTGTTCGGCAGTCCAATTTATATGAGGGCATCCTACTGTGTGCCATCCACTGGTTGGATGAAACCTACAATTCCACGTTGGATTTTTTCTTGCAATTTCAATGTCCTCCTTAAATCTTTTATTCCATTCTCTTGTTTCTTCTGTTTCTTCAAAAAGATAGCCCTCTTTTTTTAATTGTTCTTTAAGCCCAAATATTACACTTTTCAATAATTCGTTTTCTTTCTCTAAATTCATATATTCCTTTCCCGCCCCAAGGCGTTATTTGATTGTGATGCGCTTGTAGGTAAAATTCTTTTTAAGGTTAACCCCAAAGAAATCTTGGATAATTTCTATCGCCGTTTTATAATTGGTAGATTCTACTATAATTTGAATTGTTGAATTAGAATACTTATAAGTAAAAATATATCTATACATCTTTCACTCCTTGATTATGATGTGACCACCGCAATCGTGACAATATTTGAATTGTGATAGTAGTGTGTGGCTAAAATGTTGACCAGTTTTTATAAACTCATTTTTCGTAATACTGGAAACCACATTATCAAATAACTCGTATCCTATATCTGGATTTTCACATTCACATTTCCTCTCTTCCTTGAAGTTGAGAAGGCGTTCGAGAATAATTTCCTTTATTCTTGTTTTTTGTTTTTCTCCATCGTTATCTTTGGGTCGTGGATTCCAGATATATTTCCAAACATCAAGCATGATTTTCTCTGCAATTTCCTCCCTCACCCCTGACGATGGGAGTTCGGAGAGAAGCATTTCACCATATTTAACAATCAGCTTCCGCATTGCAGGATTGACATCTTCCGCTTTCATTATTACGTCAAGCCATTCATTTGCTTTCATAATTTCATTTCCTTACTTAATTGTTTGATTATGTGTTTACACAAGTCTTTTCTAAGTTCACCATATTTACCAGTCCACATATCGATTCTTTTTGAATAACAAATTGATGGATAATATTTTTTATTGGGAGATGGAACTGGATAAAGATCATCACCGGAAAAGTGTTTCCATGTTAAGAAATATTTATTGTATTCGCTACAATAAATATTGGTTATATGTCGCACATTAGAACATATTCCACAATATTCATTTGGAATTTTACCACCAATCAATTGTTTAAGTGCTTCTATAAGTTTCTTTTTATCTTTCAATGTCATTGTCTTATCTTTCTTTTATTATATTATTTTACTCTAAATTTTTTAACTATATCACCATTTAAATTTACTATATCAACTTGATCTGCTCCATTATCAGAAATATGTCCAGCATAGATTTCTTTTACACAAGCTTCAGCTTCTTCAATTGTATCAAACTCTGCTTTCTCATCAGTTGAATAGTTTTTTGTAATTAAAAATGTTTCATTATCAAATGTGTCCCAATGATATACTCCAAAATTTTTTGTATGTTGAATACCTTTCATAGTTTAATCCTTATTAATATATGAATTTATATTTTATCTAATTTATAATAAAAAGTAAATTTATCACATGTTGATTCTAAATCTGTATGTAATAATTTATTTAATGCGTTAACACAGGGTAAAAAAAGATTTGCTTTTGAATCTCTAAATGTATAGCCACCATAAAGAGCACAGGATATTTTTTCTGAATTTTTAAATGGTTTTACAGAAGCAGACAATAAATATTTACCTCTTTTTAAATTAACATTAAGTGATTTATTAATAAAATATATTTTCATTGAATTTGAAAGATTATATACAGTAGCATCTTCATATGTTATAATTAATTCATTATGTTTTTTAGACATAACAACTTTCAATTTAGTTTTATGTATCATTATATCATCATCCTTTCATTAATCATTAACTATTATTTTGTTGCAAATACATATAATGTATTAGTTTGATAGTATATTATTTCTGTTAAAATATCTTGTTCTTGGTTTAATAAATCATAATAACCAGAATTTAATGTTGAAATTTGTTCCATTAAAACATTTATTGTTTTAACACTTTGAAGTTCTGGATATTTAATTAATAGAATAGATATTTCTGCCGGAGATATTGCTTTATATGTTTCTTTTTCATGCTTCAAATATTTTGATACTTCATTTTGTAGTGCTGTTATAACATTACTTGTTCTATTTAATTGTATTTCTTGTTTAGCTTTAATTGTTTGTAGTTTTGCTAGATCATTTTTATATGCACCATATCCTGACATATTAGTTATTATAATAATACACACATATATAATTACAACAATAGTGGTAAAAATACTTAATCCTCTAAAGCCATCAGAGTGTTTTCTTCTACCATACCATAAAAATAAAAAAGCTATTAATGAAAGTGTTAATGTAGAACCTATTAAGAAAAGCATATGTATACTCCTTTTTAAAATTTTTATTTACATTATTTTATTTACTAAATCAGTTTCTTTTGTTTCTTCTTCATAAAATTCTTTATCAAATAAACGTTTATATGCAGCTAATGCAGATTGATAATGTGACAAATAATGCGGTAACATAATTTTATTATAGTTTTTTATAGATTTCTTAAATTTTGTATCAATAATTTGACCCTGAACACCATAGAGTATACCTTGACCAAATAAATAATTTGTTTTAATTCCAATAGCGCTTCTTAATGGTCTTGTAAAAGCCATTTTAATATCACCATGTGGATTTTCTAAATATGTATCTATATCAGGTCCTCTTAATGCTGTAAGAATATTCCACAAACAAGTGGCTTCATAAGACCCAGCATTTAAAAAATCTGTTATATCTTTAAGAATAGCAAGAGCTTTTTCTTTATCTGAATTATTTGTTCTTGCTAAATCATCAGTAGTATTCATATTACATACTCTTTTATTATTTAACAGTTGTTGTTGAAATTATTTCAAAACGTCTTACATAATTTGCTATTATTTTATCACCAGATCCAAAATGTCTAATTCTAAGATCACCTTTATCATATAACCAAGGATCACCACTTGTTTTAACAGTTATTAATTCTGACTGTCCATCTTTATAATAAATTTTTAATTCATATATAGTATATTTTCTATCACAAGATGTAAATGTTAATAATAACAATAAAACAAATATTAATTTTTTCATAATACATATCCTTTCAATTAGTTTTTAATAGTTTCAATATTCAAAAAATCTTCTACATGTGATTCAGATTTTTCTTCTAATGGCGCAAATCTAGAAGCGAAAACAAACCAAACCCCATTAGGTTTATCAATTATACAACCACAGGCACAGTAAAGTTTATTATTAGATCTGATTCCAATATCTACAAAACATATACCACAAAAAGAGCAATACTTAATATTTTCTATAGTATAAATTTTTCCTTTTATTAATTTTGGATGATTTGTTCCAAATTTTGAAATAGGTTTATTATTAATACATACAACTTTTTGATTTATTTTAAACATAGTTTATCTCACTTAATTTATTTGATTTTAAATCTATCAAGTTGTTTATATTTTTTATAATTAAAATAATTTGTAACAATACATTCTATTGATAAAAAACCGAAAAAACAAATCCAAAATATAGCCCAAGTACTCATGTTAATTCTTTCTTTTTAATTAAGGGATTTTTTTAATTCTTGAATCCATTTCGTATTATATTTCGCTCTTTTAACTTCTTTTTCATATTCTTTAGTGTGATAATCAATTTCTTCAAAACAATCTTCAATTTTATTTTTCAACCATTGCTGACCTGTTTCTTTTTTTATTTCTTCATTGTTGATATCTACACAATCAGATTTAATACTTTCTATAATTTGGTTTATCATAAAATCTTTTAAATCTTTATGATCATCTGTTGGTGGAAACCAATCATTAACATACTTAAGCATATTATTATATTTATTTTTTAATTCTTTATTTTTTTCAATTAAAATAAGTCTTGCTGCTAAACGTTTTTTATATTCTTTTTCTGCATTTTCTTTACATTCAGACAATGTTAATTTTTTTAATTTTTTAAGTTCTTTTTGTGCTCGTTGAAGTCTTTGAAAATTATAAGTATCAGGCTTTATTTCATCTGGTATTGGTGTATCATATGAATCATTTCTCATGCTAATTAATGGGCCAAAAGCTCTTGCGCATGATAAAACAAATTGTTTAAAAGTAATTCCTTTTTCTATATCAATAGTATATCCAGTTGCCATTTTATTTTTCCTTTATAATTTATTCATTAGATGATCTATAAACAACTTTTAGACATTATCTATAGTTACCTATATCATATTTCTTATACGTCATCTAATGCATTTTTTGGTATTTAAAGTGCTTCAAATTTGATTAAAAAGAGCATACTTAAAAGTGGTATTTTTTACTGTAGTGTAAAATATTCAAATCTCTCTGTTTTTCATATATTCATCAAAATTTTGGCGCAATGTTTTTTTAGATGTAATTATGCTAGTTTCGTATCCTTGTTTAAATAATTCAAAAAGTTTTTTATCAGTCCATTCACTTTCAGCTTTGATAAGTTGTAGGGCTTGAAGAATAAATTCTTTAATATCCTCATGTTGTGTGTCTTCCATATTATTAAAATTTACGCTATCTATAGACTCAAGCGTTCTAACAATAATTTTACTTGTTAATACTTCAACTATCTCTTCATGTTTGTTCATTGATATTCCTTAATTAATTTATCGATTATATGTTGAATATCCGTTTTCAAAACCCAAAAATATTGCTTACCAGAGCGGAGAGCAAATGATGTTGAAGGTAATTTATTTAATTCATCTACCAACTTCTAATACTTGGTTTTCAATACTTTCAGTTCATTACGGAGTAATTGAATGTCTTGTCCGCACGTATCTGATTTTAATCTGCATCCATTAAATTCAGCCATTTCTTCCCAAGAATGTAATTCCTTGCGGAGTGATTCAATCTCTTGATTTTTAAGAACGCATTGAACACATCCACGCTGAGAGAGTTTCCAGTCTTTTAATGATTCAATCTCTGCCTGCATGGATTGTTCAGCAAGCTCCATTGCTTTAGTAATTAGTTTTATGTCTGGGTTAAGCGTAATCGACAATTGTAAATCTTGTTCGACCGTTTGGCAATCTTGGGAGATAGGATTAAATAGTTCGACCAGTATTTTTTGATGTTCTGTTTTCATTTTACACCTTCCTTGAAATAAAAGAATGAATAATATGAGCAATCTTTCCTGACTCGAAAAATAATGTTGGGCTTATACATTCAAGATGCACCTGTTCATATTCTGATAAATTGCCATCTTTTGTTCCTGCTATCGGAATAAGAGCAGTTTCTTTGTCGTCGTTTGTGCCGCATATAGGACAGATAGAATTGTTTTCTTGATTAAAATGTTGAAATACTTTCATCGTATCCTCATCCTTCCTTGATTGTGTTGGGAGTGATTTGTTTTTTCATTTTGCAAGTTTTTTGTTTAACGTTTGTGGTAAATTCTTGTCCGCACACAGAACATTTATACCAGTAAGTTATTCCAAGAATCGAATTGCTTTTCCCTTTAAGCATTAATTTCCCACAACAAAACTTAAAAATTAATTTTCCACCACATAATTCATTTCTATTCATACATTTCCCGCCCACGGGCGTTATTTGATTGTGATGCCATATTTGTCAACACGTTCCATTGTTTTTAAATCTATTCTACATTTATCAATTATATCTAAATATCTATAACCACATTTAATAAGAGTGTTTAATTGAGCTTGTGTTGGTTCTTTTAGAATATAATTTCCACCAGAAGAACTTCCAACTACTATCCATCCTAAGTTTTCCAAATATTTTTGAGGATTCTCAATTTTTTTATCAACAATACGCTTTGCAATTTCATGGTGAACAAAAACTATCTCAGATGCATTTTTCATAGAATTTTTTAATTTATGAATAGCACCAAAGGAATCAATAAAAAACTGATCGCTATGTTTTCTTTTTACCATTATTGTTCCTTGATTGTGATGCGACCACCGCATGACGAACAGTAATCATATAAAGACACATCGCTTTGATATACTGGAGCCATATTCTCATATTGTCTGCGTGATATAATTTCAAGTTCGTATCCTTTCATCCTGCTTCCAAAAGACATCTCATCTTTTCCGCATTTGCACTCTCTCTCCTTAGTGAAGATGAGAAGGTGTTTGAGAAAATCTTGCCCAATGGTTTTCAACATTTCCGTCAATGCAAGTTGTTCAGCAGAAGTCAATTTTTGTCCTTGATTTATTACTTCCTGAACGGCTCGGTTAACTATATCTGGAATGTCGTTCAAGGCAGATTTTAATTCAAGATTTTCTTTTACAAGTGAACTATTTGTTTGGTTGTTCATTATTTTCTCCGATAAAATGCTATTATTTTGTTCATAATCTTTCAAAAATATGTCCTACAAATTCACCTCTTTGATATTGATATGTTCCAATATATTTTCTATTAACATCTTCATTCATAAAAATACCTGTTCCAAATAATTCAAAAGTTCTTTTTTCTATTTTATTGTCAGTGTTAACAATAGCCCACATACAGGGTATCATTGTTTTTTGATCTTGTTGTACTGAAATAATTTTTGCACCCATTGGCATTTCAAGTGTAAATGTATTTTCAAATGGTGTTTCAAATTTCCAAATTGTTTTCATTGTTTAACCTCTCTTTTCATTTCACTGATATTCTCATCACATTCTTTAAGGAACTTTCCGAATTCAGAAAAAGCCCAAACAATAGCTAAATACAAAATAATACCAATAATATATCCCATAATATTTATTCCTTATGTTTATATGAAGTTATTATTCTTTATAACATCATAAGTAGCTAAACCGACTATTAATTCTTCGTTGCTTGATATTGTATAAAAATATTCTAAAATTCCACTAATATCTTTAAATGTTTTTGTTTTATTATCAAAAATTTTATAAGTTTTTGTGCTTGATAATCCAATAACTGTTGTTTTTTTATTTTTCTTTAATATAATACCTTGCATAAAAAATTTATCATCTTTATTAGTAATTAACATTTTTTGTTTTGATGTACCACCACTACTACCACCATAACGAACATTTGTAAATTTAATAGAAACAACATCTGTCCATGTATTAAAAACAAACTCTGTATTAATTGGTAAATCGTGAATATTAGAATATTTAAAATTTGGATTTAACATTGTATATACTCCTTATTTATATTAATTAATTTATAGATATAATATAATTAATTCATAATTAAAAGTAAATACTTATTTTAAATTATTTTAATATTGATTTTATTAGGTGTTTTTAATCTTTTTTATCTTTTAAAGATAGAGTTGATATAACTTCAAATTCACGTTCAATTACATAAACTATATCACCTTTAGAAAGACTACCATCTATTAACCATTTTTGTAATGTTTCATAATCTTTAATTATAGTATAACTATAATTATCTTTTGAATATAAAATATATTTTTCTTTCATTTATATCTTTCTATTTGCTTATTTGTAAAAAAATATTTTTTATAATTATTTCTAGCTAATTCTCTACCAGCATCAAAAACTTTTAATAAATCATAACGTTTCATAACTCACCTTCGTCATATTCAAATATTTCATTAATAGCTTTTAAGTGTTCGTTATGTGCACAAACGCATTGTTCATAATCAAAAAAACAAAATTGACACGTACAACAACTACCATGATGTTTATTTTTATCAACAATATTTTTTTCTAAAAATTTATCACCCTTCATAATACTATATGTTGTAAAATATTCTATAATTTTTTTTCTTAATTCAAACTTATAATGCATAAATTAATATCCAGCAAACCCTATATAATTATCTTCTTTAATTTCTACAACACTCATTATTACAGTACATGTTTGCCCATCATTATTTTTATTTATTTTAAGTGAAATAATAGAACCGTTTTGATTTCCATATTCTAGTAATTCATCGAGAAGTTCTTTTAGTTTATTTTCTTTTTCTTTTATTGTCATTTATATTAAAACATTTTTTATCTATTTCACTCGAGTGATTTTTTAATTCTTGGATCCATTTATATTTTTCTTTATATTGGTTTTGCTTTAGTTATTTTATAATTATGTTCTATACAATCATTCCAGCATTTTTTACAAGCTGGTAAAGCTTTTGTTTTTTTGTTTTCTTTAAATGATAACATTACTATTGCTTCATTAGTACATTGAGTCCAAACAGCAGGAGCACCAACTTGAAAAGCGCCAGGCTTAGTATATCCTTCACATTGTAATTTTTTTAATCCCATAAACCCTCATATATGTCTATTAAAGTTTTCATTCTATCTTTGATATCTTTAAAAATTCTATCTTCTTCTATATAATATTTTTGATATACATCACTAGGTAATTTTTCTTTTTTATTAAGAAATGAAATAAAATCTTTATGAATCTTTGGGTCATACTGTTCAATGTTATATTCTTTTTCTAATAATTTTAATCGCTCAATACTTTTATTACTATATTCTTCATAGTCTTTAAATGCTTGTGAAACTTCTTTTAATTTATTTTGCCATTCTTCAAATGATTTATATATACCAGGATATCCATTTGTATATGAAGCTAAATAGTCTATTGATTCATAAATAACTTTTGTTAAATATGAATCTAATCCCCATGTATCATTTTCTGCCCAACCTCGATATCCCCTTTGCCAAAAATATTTAAATGTTCTTCTTAACCAATAGTCGAAGTCAGAATATTTTATATTTAAATAATACATTTCATGTTTATTTAAAAATTCTCTTATTTTAAATCTTATTTTTTTCATATTATTTCTTTAATTGTTTATCTTCTGCTTCTAATCCCCAAGCAGTAACAATGATATAACCTCCAAAAACTTTTGCTAAAACAATTGGATCTAATGGAACAATTTGATTATTTATTATTTTTTTATTTTTAAGATTAAAATCTTTTTCTGGAGCAACGATAAATAACGGTGATTTAGATTTGTGATAATTTCTAAGACTTTTATCATTTTCATTATTATTTTTATATTCTTCTGCTGAACATCCATATGGAGATGATGCATGGCTATTATAATAATAGTAATAATAAGATGGTATATTTTTATTATTAAAATAGTTTTCTATATCATTGATATTTTTTTCTGGTATATAACCTTTATATTCATCAGATTTACCAAAAATTAAATTATATTTTTTACAAATAGCAATAATTTGGTTATGATTTATAAATTTATATTCAGGGATCAATTTATTATAATATAAAATTAATTTCATATTTTTTTTATATTCTTCATTATTATTTTTTATTGTATTTGCAAGAACTGCTTGTGGTGTATTTGTAAAACAAAGTTCTTGCAATTTTTTACCACTTTCTATTTCTTTTGTTGTTTCTTGATTTAAAATTTCATTAGCTTTATTTAATAATTCATTTGAAGCATTATTAAATTCATTATGTATCTGTTGTACAGAAACAAGTTTTACAGCTGTTTCTTTTTTAAATATATTTATCATATAAATACCCTTTCTTTTATTTTTTAAATCGTTTGTTTTCTTCTTTCCAAAACTCTGCTATTTTAGTTCCAGTAAAACCAAAGGCAAATATAAAAATTATACATGCTAATATTAAAGGTATAATATCATCATTTGCAATCATAATAATATCTTATTTTTAATGTATCGTTTCTAGATATTGGTATAAAATATTTTATTTTAGATTTCATAATTACTGGTTCTGTATAACAACCAGATAATAAAAATATTAGTAAACTTAATTTAAGTATCATATAATTTATTAAATAGCTCCAATTGCAAAATCATCATTATCATTGTAATTAGTGTCATTAGTATAATCAATACTGTCTGTGTAATTTTTAATAATTTCTTCTATTAATTTTATAAACTCATTAAAACTAGATACTCTTTCACCAGACTTATTTTCATTCCATTTTCTTGTAAAATAAACTGCTCTTTTTCCATATTTTATTAATTCTTCTATATTGTCTGGAGAATCACCTAAATATATATCACAATGGATTTTATATTTTTGAGAAGTAAATACTAAAGCATCATATGAAAAATTTAACCAGCTTAACCATTTTATAGTAAATTCTTTTGCTATATCAGAAGGTTGTGATGATATTAATATAACATTACAACCTAATTTTTTTAAATTATCTAAAAATTCTTGAGCACCTTCAAAACAAGCAGCATGCCCATAAATTTCAGGAGCTCTACTATAAGCATAGTAATTATTTATTCCTTTACCAATAGGAAAAAATGGTGATAATTTCCATTCTGTTATTTCTTTAATTTCATGGTCTGGATAATCTTTTTTATACACTTCAATTAATCTATCAACAAATCTTCTTAACACTTCATCAATATCTATTCCAGCTGTTAATATCATGTTAGCTTCCTATTCTTCTTATTTCATCATGTACTTCTATATTTCTTGTTCCGCATAAAGGACAATGTGGATAATAAATTACCCAATCGTCTGGTTCTTTTTGATAATTGCTAACACGCTGTAAAGTTCTTATATATGCAGAACCTTCATTTGGATTCAAATCCATTGCAATACCGAGTATATGATCACACATATGTTAATCTTTCTTTAATGTATAATATTGCGGCCATCTTCTTAATAATTCTTCTGCTAATCCAACAGTAACTTTATAGGGTTCTTTATATGGAACATTTTTTGAAAAATTAAATATGTGATATATAAAAGTTGTTTTCATTGTTCTTTCCATTTATATGTTTTAAAAAATGATTTTGCATCTTTATATTGTCTGAATATTGCAATTGTTTCTCTTCCATCACAATAGGGTTTATTATATTTATTATTATGATTATCCCACTCTATATAAGTTGCAATAACTATATCTTGTGGATATATAGGTGGGTTTAATATAAAATAATTATCATACCAATCTTTTGCTTTAATTAAAATTATTTTACGTTTACAACCAATTAATTTTAATTTTTTTTCTTTTATGATATTTTCCATAATTTATAATTCAGATAATAATAACATTTCTTTATCCCAAGCTCCTAATATTTGCCAGAAAAATCCAAAAGGAGATTGGACTAAAAGTATTGGATCTCGTTTTTTATATGCTTCTTTAAATTTATCGTGTTCTGCTATAACATAAAATACTGGTTTCTTTTTACAAATACGTTTTACTCTTGATTCATAATCTTTCATTGTTTTAATTGCAACATCTGGAAACTCTGGAATGAATATATCAGATGTTTTCATTGTTAAGTGTTTATGTTTTTCTAATAATTTTTCAATTTTTTCATCTGTAGTATTTTGAAAATTATTGAAAAACTTTTTATAATATCCGTATTTTTTTCTATTTTCTAACCTTTCAATTAAAGCTTCAACTTCTCTTTTAGCATAATTCTGACGAATAAAATTTAATTTATCTTTTAACATAGAAATTTTATCATCAATGTTAGATAATGAAAAAGGAGTTGGTATTGTTTCTAATTCATTTAACACTTCTTTTGGTGTTAATCTTATTTTTAATTTTTCAGCTTCTTCTGATTCACTTTTTTCAACAATAAGATTAGCAGCAATAAAAGTTCCAGTAGCTTCTGTTGCTATACCATTACCATAACCAGAAGAATAATTTTTAAAATCAAAAAGATAAATATTATCTAATTCAGAGTCAGAATCAGACTGAGTTTTTATAAAATGATTTTTTGTATCATTTTTATTTTTTAACAATTTTATTGCTTCTTTTATTCTTTTGAACATAATTATACCTCAATAAATTCATTTAATCTTTTTTCAAAATTGATTTTTGGAACAATGTTTTGAATAGATTGCAAATTTTTAATAGCTCTTGCAAAAGATTTTTCTCTACCTTGTCTTTTATCCAAATGTTCTTTTGGCATCTTGATAGAAAAACCTGAAGAAACTATATTTTTATTCTCATTTAAAAGATAGCAATATGTTATCAATCTTCCTGTATGAGTTTTTTCGTTTAAATATAACGGATATACTTTCATGGTTTATTACTCCTTTTTGTTATTTGTTTGTTTTATTATTTATTATTTTTTCAAAAAATAATTTATAACTTTGTATTCCAGATCTATCTTTAAATATATTAGTAGAAATTAATTTCCATCCAACTTTTGAAAATTCGTTAATATAATCTCTAACTTCTAAATCATTTACATTATTTATATCATGTGATGCAACCATATATTCATATTTTTTCATAATTTTTTATTATTTAATTTACGGTTTATAAATGATTTCAAGCCGAACAACTTCCGGTGATTTTGTTTGATATGCCTCTATTGTTTCTAATATTGTAATAATATTTCCTGGATGTTTTTCTGCTAAACGTTTTGCTTCTTCTCTAGCCTCTTCAATATTGTTGTGTGTTTTTGTTGGTTGACCACCAGATGTTACATTTTTTATCATAAAAAATTTATTTTGAATGTTCATATTTTACAACCTTTCATATATTTGTTTGATTTTTTCTGTGATTTCATTATTTAATTTTTTACCTCTTTCAAAAGCAGAAACTTCATATACACTTAAATTAAATTTTTTACAAAAGTCTCTAAATGTCAATTCTTTATCTAATCTTTTTTCTCTTAAAGATTCACCTATAGCCAATCTTTTATGATAATCATCATCAATAACACCAGTAGCATCACACAAATCACATGGCAATTTAATAGAAATTTTTCTATCTTTTTGTGGCACATGATCTGCATAAACTGGGAAAAAACCAAACATTTCTCTTAAACCATTACAATTAGGACATATCATTTGATTTATTTAACCTTTTTATTTTTCTTGTTATTAATCTTCTTTCTTGTTTTCTTACATCTTTTTCTTTAAGCCTTATTGTTAATTTATCTACATCAGTTTCTTTTTGAATATCTTCACTTTTCATTTCTATCACTCCTCTCTTTTATCATTGCATCAGCTAAATCAAAATTAAAATTTGCAACAATATCATGTCTTTGACGTTTAAGCGGATCAAGTATTTCTTTTAAATCTTCTCTGTCTATATACCACATATTAATTGCCTGTCCAGCATAATAATCCCTAAGTAATGTTAAATAAAATTTTTTAATTAAATTCATATATAAGTTCTCCTTTTAATTATTTATAATAATACTTTTTCCATAAGTTGTAAATTGTTTTCAATAGCTTCTCTTAAATTTTTATATTTTTTAGTTCTCATTTGAAATAACAGTGAGTTCATTGGATGGTGTAAAATAGATAATGCAAATTCTTTTTGTGATTCTTTTTTTATATTATCATTAAATAATTGTAAAGCAGATGCACATAAATCTTCATATTTTGAAAATAATTTATCATATGTTTCTGTATATTCTGGAAAATAAGAAAGGAATTCGCTTCTTTCACCATTGATAACAAAACGGACAATATTTTTTTCTATATTACCATTATTTTTAATAGCTGATAAAGCAAAGTATTCTGGATTCTTTACTTTAATACGATTATTATATTTATCACATACAACAAATCCTTCATCATCTGGTTGTAAATCTTTAAAAAGTTCTTGTACACATTCTAATGTTAATGTAGAAATTCTATATCTTTTTGGTCTTAAAATACTGTGTGGAATACAAATATAATCTACAACATTTTGTGGCCATTCTTCTAAATCTTCTGTATCATTTCTTCTAACAGCCAAAAGACATAAATATCTTTCTTTGTATTCTTTAACAACTTTATTTTCCAAAGAACATAATTCAAAGCAATATGTATTTATTTTTGAAAAATTTTCAATTTTTAAATTATGTTCAAAAAATATTTCCCAAAATAATTGTGCAAAAGTTCTTTCTTTTGTTTTTAATAATGGATTTTCATTTATAACACCTTCTGCATAAATCATATTTCTTGTTGATATTTGCCATTTATTATTATATTCATCCCAATATAAATTACAAAGTGTTCCATCTAATTTTTCATATACTTCAGCACTATCCCAATCTATTTTTGCAGCATATCCTTCACCATAGTTATAAAATCTTTTAAATGGAAAACATATTACTTTAAAAGTGTCTTTATCTAAAATCAATCCTCTACATTCATTAACAATATCAGAATCTTTAGGCGAATCAATTCTATAATTTAAAAGAATTTTATTATCTTGAACTTTAATATTAAGATTTAATAAATCTCTTAATGATTGTAATTTTTCAGATAATGATATCTGAGATTCACCAAGATATTTTTGAATTTCTAACATAAATTAACCTTTTATTAATTTAAATTTATTTCTCCATTTAGCAGTTATATAATTTTTAAAATATGTTCTATATTTTTCATTTACATATATAGATCTATTATTTTTAAATTCTAATTTTGTTAAATTTAAAAAATATAATTTACTTTTTTTATTTAAATCTGATTTTATTAAATTATTTAACATTAAATCATATTCACCAACAATACTTAATATTAAAGATTGTTGTTTTTTATTTTCATCTTCTTGTAACATATTTAAAAGAGATACAAAACATTTATATTTTCTATATTGTTCTATGTCAATCATAGTTTATCATCTTCTTTTAAAAATCTATATAATCTCAAAACAAATTCATACTGCTTTTTAATGATTTTCGTTTCAGCTTCTTTTAATGTAAAAAACTGCCCTTTATCGATTTCAGGGATAATTATTTTCTTACCGCGATATTCAATTTCAATTAAATTGTTTTTAATAATAATATCTTCTCTATGTGGATAAGCCCAACAATAAACTATTTTATTTGCATTTTGTTGTATAGAGTCAAGATAAATTAATTTCTTACTATCATTTATTTGTACTTGACATTCTTCAAAAAATTCTCTTTTAGCTGTTGTAAGATAATTTTCATCTTCTGATTCGTGTTCACCTTTTGCTATTGACCATGAATTTATATCTTTATCTTTAAAGAAAGGCCCACCAGGGTGCACTAAAAAAGTTTCTAATTGTTTGTTAATAATTCTATAAGGTAAAATGCCACAAGATATTTTCATAATGTAACACCCTTATATTTTATTGTAATAAATTTATCATTAACATTTATTGATTTGATATATACTTTTGTATATAAGTTTCCATACACTAATTTCATAAAATAATTAAAACACTGAGCATATCCAGTTAAGCTTTTTTTATTATATTCTAATTTTAAAAGCTTAAAATCTTTTTTGAGCTCTGAGACTTCTGTAATAATTTTTAATGGAAAAAAGATAGGTTTGTTATTAAGCCAATTAAAAAATTTATCATTTATATTTTTCATATTAAAATTCAATGTTGTTCAATGTTATTTCTAAATCGCAAATTTTAGACATTAATTGTTCTTTAGAATAGTTTTTATATTTTTCTTTTAATGGATGAAATATACCAAATAATTCAGGTTCTAATCCAAGTTTATTTTTAACATAATTATATTCACACTCTGGATGATCTATTGGTAAGCAATCTCTACGATACAACACACCATTTGATCTAAACCAAATTGGTATATTTATTTGTTTTGGATTTTTCATAATATAATATACAAATACTTTATAAAAGTAAATAATAATTTTAATTATTTTTTAACTTAAATATTATCTTATTGTTAATGTATCGCCAACTTTGTATTCTCTATTTGTATAAAGATAAATTGTTCTTGTAATTCCAGAACTTTTATCATAAAAATAAATAATAAATTTGTAACCATCAGTCTTACTTTTGCTTATAGAATTAACAATAAATTTAGATTTATCGTGAATTTCAATAGAGTTATTATAACAACCAAAAAATACAAAACAAAATAACAGAATCAATATTTTTTTCATAGTTTTATTCCTCATGTTTTAAAAGAAAATTTGGATTAATTACTTTAAATGATATATTTTTTTCATAATTTCTTACAACTATACCTTCTCTTAATACTTCTGTATTAATTAGAGAATTACCTTTAGAATATTCTACCATTTCTTTAATAGTTGGTTTTAATTTAAATTCAAAATCTGGAAATGGAACATGTTTTAAATTATATTTTTTACAAAAAACTTCAATAAAATTATTTGGATATATAAAATAATCATTGTTATCTACAATTTTATATACAAAAAAATCTATTTCTTTTAATTTATATTTATTTTTTTGTATACCAGGGCCGCAAATTTCGCCCTGTATAGTTAAAAGAGTTCCTCTATCTTTATTGTCTTTTAATAATATATTTTTAATATTATATTTTTTAGCAATTTGCCAGTATGAAGAATCATCTTCTGTTTTTTTCCATATATTTCTGCTACATACGCCAAAAGTAAATTTATTAAAAATATTCCACCAATCATTTTTTATTAAGAAGTAACTTGCTGATTGACCATCCAACTTCTCTGATACTTGGAATGTTGTATCTTTTTCTGTTTCACATATATGTGGAAATAATTGAATTCTATCTTCATCTGTTTTTTTAACAAATGATGGCCATCCCTTTTTTGGTTTTATTAATTTTCTATAAAAAGAAAATTTCATTAAAAATTTCTCAAATGTATTTTTAGGAATATATTGTTTTTGTATATTTTCTTCTTGTAATTGTGGATCGTATTTTGTAATACCAAGAAGTTCTGTTACATCATCTCCCTCATTTAATATCCCAGTGTTCAATGCTGGTGAAAATATATTAATAGGAAATGCAATTCCCTGACTTACTTGTCCTTTAAGTTTTATTGTTTTAATTCTGAATTTTCTGCTTCTTAAAAATTCAAACTCTGGTTTATCTGGTAGCTGTGAATCAATTTCTATATATACACAAAGATCTCCCTCTTGAAATTCTCTTTTTTTAACTACAAGTTCCCAACCTAATACAGTAGCTTTTTCTATAGCATCAGCACCAGATATTGGTTCTAATTTTACAATCTTTTGTATTGTTGCAAGTTTTCTTTCACTCATAAATTTTTCTCTTTTATAATATTTAATATTTTGTTTTTTATTTTAATTTCAGGTATAAAATCTTATTTTCATTAAAACAATAAGATTTGAAACAGCTTTTTGTGGATCTTTAGAATAACAAAACATATCTGATGAATTAAATTGTGCACTATACATATCTGTAAAGCTTCGTGATACAGATATGTAATTTGTTTCATCAAAATTAAATCTTATATAATAAAACCAACCAAGGTTTTCATGGATATTAAATATCCAACCTTTACCAAGAATTTTTATAATTTTTTTTGCTTCATTAACTGCATTATTATACTCATGAATAGTACATCCTCTACCACATGCTGATGAACAATAAATATTACCTTTTCTTTTAGGAATCCAATTTTTTTTCATATTTTATACCTTTATAAAATTAAAATCATATCTTGAAATTACTTTTGTTATTCTTATTTTTATTCTTTTGTTTCTTAGTTTAATATTATAATTTTTAATTTTACTAATAGTTAAAATATCATTTTTTTTTAGGATTAAAATTTTTATATGAATTAAATAATATTTTATAAAGATCATTTTTTTATTTAATGTTAAACATAAAAGTATTATATTTATCCCATAAAATCATTTGATTTAAATTTACTTAACATACCATTTAAAATATTTGTTGCTTCTTCATGTGAAACTTTTAATTTTTTAGCATATTCTCTAGCTTGATCATAAATAAGATATATACTATCAGATGATGCAAACATATCATCATGCATTGCTTGAACTATTGATACTAGACAAATTTGCTGTTCCATCGTTAATGGCTGTAATGTTTTTGTTTCTTGCTGTATTAAAGAGTGACATACAACACCCTGCCCCAAATGCTGGTGAGATCCATGAATCTCTGTGCTTGATAATTTCTTCGTATTTACCACATTTGTAAAATTCATAATTTTTTCCAGTTTTTTCAATTTCAAGAAATTTACATTGATGTTTTTCTATATCCCATTCTCCATAGGGACATGGAGCTGATTTACAACACAATCCAGATCTAACACATTGGCTCATAATTTATTTAATTCACATTGAAAAGTATTGAATTTATATTTAAGTCTATGATATATTGTTTCAGTAATAGCTATTATAAAAATAATTGGTTGTTCTAAAAATGGTTCTAAAATTTTATTTCCCTTTTTAGAATTACATTTATTACATAAATACTGTTTATTGTTTTTAGTAAGTAAACCGCCATAAGATTTTGGAAAAATATGATCTTTTGTTAACTTACCACCCTGTGTATGAAAATGTAATATTGAAACATTACTTCCAGTAATTTGTAATCTTATAGTTGTAACTTTTTTCTTACATTTATTACAACAAGCATTTGCATTAAAAACTTCTTTTAATTTATTATTATGTAAATTATTTAAATAATATTTTTTATCATTTGAATCTTTTAATATAATAGTTCTATCAATATTATCAAATATAAAACCTGCTTTTATAGTCATATTTTTTGGTAAAGAAGCAATAATAGGATTCATAATATAATATTTTTTATATAATTAAAAACTTCTTCATTATTGATATTACATGCTGCCCAACAATTAAAATTTTTATTTTCAAGATTCATCACAATAACATTTTTTAAATTAAATTTTTCTGATAACTCTTTTGAAAGAGGAATTTCATATGAAATTTTATCAATATATTTATCTTCTGTTAATTGTGTTTTGTGCACAAGTTCATTAAATTTTAAATTTTTTAGATTATAATAAAATGAAAAATTAACAATGAACGGATAAAATTCAATATTTTTATTTAAATATTTCATAATTAAAATTGTTCTGTAAATTTTCCCTTTTTTGTTGGATGCCATGTTGGTGTTTTTTTATTATTCCATGGAGATCTTACCCACTCCCATTTATTTTTTTCATAATCAAATTTTATACGAACATCTCCGTTAATAGCATCTTGTTGTCCAGAAAAATAAGCAGCTTCTAAAACTTCTTCAAGTTTATATTCTTTGTTTTCTACTTGTATTATAACACCATCACTATCAACTGAACATGATGATAATAAAAATAAAGAAAATAAAATAAAAAAATATTTCATATGTTCTCCTTAGATATAAGTTATTGAATGAAAACCTTCTTGTGTTATAGGGTTTTCAAATTTTTTATAAAAATGTCTAATAACTTTAAATCCAACTCTTTTCTTTCTAAAAAGATCTCTCCATAATAATTTATAAAATGGTACTTTAAATACAATACCTTTTATAAAATAATTGTTGTGTTTTTTTGCAAATTTTAAAATATCTTTTCTTGATTTTCTATTTATATTTGTATTGTCAATATAGATATTTGAATTCATTTGTAATTGTAAACTCAAATTTTCATAAAAAATTTTAAAAATTAAACTGCCTCTTGATTGGTCATCTTCACTACCAAGAGTTTTTTTTCTTATTGCATCAGCAGATATTTGTATATAATTTCTTTTTTCGTAATTATTTTTATAATAAGATCTTTTACCTGATGCTGGACAGCCGATTGCTATAATTATTTCTGGCATTATAATTCTCTTTCGCAATTTTTTATAATCTGTTTAGCTATTTTAAAACTTTTTTTATAAAAATCTCTTGCTGATTCTTTATTTTCTAAATTAGGTTTAACTTCAAACATAGTATTACCATTAACAATAAATACTCTTGGAATATCCATGTGTTTAGTTTTAAATACTTCAACCGGATTTGCATGATTTCCTAGAGATAATGTTCCACCTTCATGCATTTTATTTGTAATACCATCTACAAACTTTTTTGGATTTTCTATAATTGTTTGTAATGCGTCGTTTCTAATAAGAATTGGTGTTAAGTAGCCCATAATAAGGATCTCCTATGAAAGTTCTTTAATACTTTTTTCATCTAAATCTTGTTTTAGTGTATTTAATGAATAAAATTTGTCTTCTTCTAAACAAAACATTGTTAACATATTTCCAAAACAAGCTCCAGTATCAAGTCCTATAATTCTTGTTTTTCCCTCTACAATCAAAGGCTTCTTCATCGGTTGATGTCCAAAGAAAACAGTACCACCATATTCTTTTTCTTTATAAAGATCATACCACATTGGAAGTGATTCATCAAAAAATTCTCTTTTATTATTAAATGTTTGTTTTTCAATATAATTATCTGGTTTATTAGATCTTTCATTTGCTATATGTCGAATATACATACATGTTCTTTTTTTCTTATCAAATACTTCTTCAAATTCTAAATGATTTTGCCATGGGAAAAAACCAGCATGAACAATTGTTGTTTCTTTTGTTGGGTGTAAAACTAAAGGTAATGATTCTAAAATACCAATATAAAAATCTTTATATTGCGAATCTTTTATTTGATAATGAGAACCATAGTTTCCATCTTTTCCAGATAATTCAACTTTATTTCCTTTAAGCCATCTAAGAAATTTATCGTCATGATTTCCTCTTACTGATTTCCAATTATTTTGAAATAACTGCAATGTATCAGTAGAATAATTACCTCTGTCAACAAGATCACCAGTACAAAATAATTTATCTTCATTAAAAGAAAAATTAACTTCTTTAAGAAGCTCATTTAAAGTGTTTATACAACCATGAATATCGCCGACAATATAAGTTTTCATTAATATCTCTTTCTACAAATTATTTTTAATTAATATTCATATATAATTTCTAATATACCATTATTTTTTAATACTGCATTTGCACAGGCTTTTCCAAAAGCAAAACACCCTTGAGATATGTGATTTTTTGGAATTTTTAAATAATATTTATTATCGGTGTTGCTTAATTCTAACCATGTAATTTTAGATTCATCTAAAATTTTATTACAACGTTCACAATAAATTTTCATATTAATCTCTGTAAATATCAAGTAGACTATTATGTATAAAATTATCAATATGACGATTTTCAGCAAATATAACAATGGGAATTGTTTCTTTTAAAGAATTTAAAAATAAACCAGATACCCACCCTATTCTTGCAACATGGTTATCTTTATCATTATATTGTTTTAAATTTTCTATAACAATAGTTCCAATTTTGCATTCAGATAATTTCATAAAATCCTTCTTTTTATTTTTTAGCAGTTAATTCAGTATAAGACATATTGCTTTGTTTTTTAATGGCTTTTATTTCTTTAGAAATTTGCTCCATTCTTTTAACTATATTATCCATATTATCAATTAATTTATCGTGTTCTTGTAATAAAGTGTTAACTTTATTTTTATATGTTTTTTGGTTCATAAACTCTCCATTAAAATTATATTTTATTTATATAAATATAACAATAATAATACTAAAAGTAAATACTTTTTTTTAATTATTTTTAACTGATTTTATTAATGTTTTTATATATTTACTGTAGAATCACCTTGTACTGAAGGGTCAAATGGTCCTTGTTTTTCAGGGTTAAACACATTCTGTCTTACTGATATACAATCTAAAATAACACCTAATTTAAATTGTGGCAGTCCACCGACAATTTGAGGATATGTCACTGTAGTAACTTCATAATATTTTTCACCAAATTGCAAATAATCACCTATTTTAGGTCTTACTTTTAAATCATCTTCTATTCTTGAATGTTGTAAATACATACCAAGTGAATATTGGTTTTCTGTTGAGAATGCACCAGTACTTACAATTGGTGTGTTGTATAAAACTCTTCCATATAATTGAACTGGTTGTCTAAATGTTTTACTTTGAGATTCACCATATATATCATCTTCTGTTTCTGTAAGTTCACCAACAACAGAAAAATAAATAAAAGGTTGCATTATTACAAGTTCTAACAACTCAGTTGAGATATTATTTATAAACTGTATTGTTCTTTGATCGAAAAATAGAGATTCTTTATATTCTTGTGCCATTTAATTTTTAAACTTTTTCTAATCTATCTGTTTTATTTAGATATGTGACTGTAAAATCTTTACCATTTGCATTTTTATTTACATAAGATACTGTTGTATATTTATCAGAAACAGAGACAACGTTACCTGTTTTACCAAAATTTAATGTATTATTTTTATTTTTAGTTGAAATAAGTTTTACTTTATCACCTAATTCTATTTTTTCTGTTTGTTCTAATAATTTTTTTAATGTTTTCATTTTAATATTATTTTATTATGTTTATTTAAAAACGTAAATTCTAAAAACTTAAAAGTTCTTTTTTCACCAGTGTTCATATTTATACATTCAATACCATTATTTGTTATAGAAGCAATTTTATAATCATTTTTTTCATATTTAAAATTTTGCCCTATTTTATAATTAAACATTTTAATTTAATATTTCCCAATTTTTATTAATTACTAAAGTTGCAATTTCAGGAAAGCTTGCTTTAATAATATCTCCAATTTCATTTTTTAATAAAGCAACTTGCAATCTTTTTTTATTTTCTATAGATTGAATTGTTAATATATTCCCTACTTGATCTTTTATTTTTACATCTGGTTTAAGTTTACTATAAATAACAGTAAATTGTTGGTCCATAGATTCAGAAAATAATTTAGTTAATGATTTCATTTATTTAGTTATTCTAAAACTTGAAATATTAACACCACCCAAGCTTTGTGATGGTTCTCTAACATTTTCTAAATTAAAGCCCTTTTCTTTTATTTCATTTATTATACCATCAAATTTTTCTTTTGTTATACCATATAATGTTATATTTTGAGGATCGAATGAATCTATTTTATATGAGTTTGGTGAATTTCTATTAAAACCTCTAATTGCCGTGCTTTTAACTTTTACAGAACTTAATCCATGTGTTTGTAATATTTTTTTAATATCATTAATGCCAAAACTTTTCTTTGTTTTATTTCTTCTATATTTTTCAAGTTCTTTATAGTTTCTATCCATATGTTGTTTTTGCCAACGTTGTCTTTCTTTTTGAAAAATATTTCTAGATTTAACAGCTTTAAGCCAAAGTCTTTTTTCTTCTGAATCATCTTTATATTTTTCATTAGCAAACTCAACATCTTGCTGGCTAATACCATCAATATCATTTTCATTTAACATTTTTTTATCACTTTCAATAAATAATTGTTTTAATGATTTCATGTTATTTTCTTTATATAATATATAAATTAAATTGTTAAAAGTAAATATTTTTTTTAATTATTTTTAATATAAAAACATTCAATAATTTGTTATATTTTGCAATATATTGTTAAAAACTAAACTTTTAAATTCATCAAATTGTATTTCTTTTATACCACCAAAAAATCCAGGTTTATTATATTGACTTTTATATAATTTAATAGCATCTTCTTTAGAATCAAAGCCAACCATATATTTCATCTCATCAAATTCTTTAGTTTCTGGTTTTAACTGCTTAATAATAAATATTAATTTAGAATCATTGTTATCACCAATATAAACATCATACATTTCTCCTGTTCCGTCTTTTGTTAGTGGGATACGACCATAATCAGCATTCATTTTTATAGACCATGGTTTACCATTTTTTTCTTTACCTTTTCTAATAGAACCTTTTTTATTTTCTATTTCAATCGGTATACCATTAAAATGTATATATCCTTGAAGATTATAATCTGTTTCTTTAGCTTCTAATATATTTAATAAAGATTTCAATTTCTATATTCTTCTAAATTAATATTATTTTTCCATTTAGGGTTTATTACTATTATTTCACCTTCATCATTACCTATATTGCATTTTATTTTTAATTTTTTACATAATATATATATCTTATTTGTTGATATAATTCCAGAATATGATTTTAATTCTGAAAATGGTATAGTAAAAGTGCCGAATGTGTTTGCATAAGATTTATTGTCAGTAAATGATATTGCATTTTTAAATGACAATCCATCACAACCTCTATAAAAATTTTTAACACTATTTGGTTTTAAAAAATTTTTAATATTATTTGGTAATTTATTGAATTCATTTGATAAATTGCTTGTATCATACATTCCATAATGATTTGATTGATATGTTTCTAATTGTTTTAAGAATAAAGTAATATTATTTTCAGATTCTTCTAATATTTTTACTAGTGATTTCAATTTAAAAATATACCTTTACTTTCATCTGTTTCTTTTTTATACTTTTTAATTTCTCTTAATATTTCCTGCATTTCAGCTTCTGTTTGTGAATTAGGATCTAACACCCAGTATTTTTTATTCGGAAATATTTTTTCTAAATATTCTTTAAGTTTTTTTGTTTCCTCTAAATCCATCTTTAATTAATTTAACTCCAATCTTAAATAATTTTATGGAAACAAACATCCCAATTATAAACATCAATATTTTTATTTCCAATTTAATTTAGCTCCCAGTGAATGTAAAAGTTTTGCTTGTTTTTTTGATATATAATTTCCATATTTAGTAATACTCTTTGCAACATTTAATATAAGCAAACCTTCTTTTTTCTTACCAGTATTTATTAACTCCATTGCTTGATTATTCAAAGAATCAATATGATTATTGTTTATTTTATATTTTTGTGTTTCTGGGTCTTCTTTTTTAATGCCAATAGGTATATCAGCTTGTTGTTTTTTAAAGTCTTTCATTTCAGCATCTGAATATGTATTATCTTTTTTAACTGGTTCTTTTTTTTTACCAGTATCAACGTCTTGCTGGAATTTACTATATGGTTCAGCTATTTTTTTATTTCCCCATCCAGATTTAACAATAAATTGCTTACCATTTTTATCTGTAATTATATCGCCGCTATTAGAAGACTGAACTTTTTTATTCCAATTATATTCTTTATCTATATCATATCTTTGTGCTTGTTTTTTATTACCATCTGCTGTTTCTCCATGTGATATTGGTGAGTCTATATCTAAATTTCTTACAAATCTAATATCTTTTGGATTATCCATATTTCTAAAAGTTGAATCTGTTTCTTTACGATATCTATTTCCATTTTTTAATATTACATACTCACCATATTTAATATTGTTTGTTTTTAATAATGGATTGAATGATGTTTTAGTTTTAGAAAGAAATTTTTTAGATGCTTTTGGTCCAACAGCTTTTGTAATATCTCCTGCAGATGAACTATATCTTGTAGTTGTATTTTTAACAGGTACTAATTTATCTCCTTTAGTTTGAGCAACAATAGCACCAGATTTATCTGCCCATTTACCATAACCCTTATGTGTAAGCCCTTTTTTCTTTGCTTCATCAGATGCTGCAGATTCATTTAATATTTTTGTTAATGATAATTCTTCTTGAATATTTTTAATATATTTTTTATCTTTTGCTGAAAATATAAATTTTTCAATTTTTATCTTATTAATATCTATATCTAAAGATTTTAATAGATCATTTAAAAAATCTTTATCGTCTCTTAATTCAGAAAAATAATTTTTCCATTGACCGTTTTTATTTTTATATTTTAATACATATTTGTTGTCAGATGGACCTTCAAAAAATTGTAATCTAAATTCTGTTGGAATTTTTTCTTTTGCGATGACTTCTTCTATTTTATTTTTCTTTAGTATTTTATAATAATCTGGATTTTCACTTAAATGGTCAGCCGCAACTTGTTTTGCTATAGTTTCATCATCTGTATGTTCTTTTTCTATTTCTATACCAGCATTTAATTGTTCTTGGTCAAATTTAGAATAGTCGTAATTTTTATTTTTTATAGAAAACTCTTTTTGTTCATTTAATTTTTTAATATCTATCCCAGCTTTTTTAAGATAAGGATATATACTTGTATTACCTCTTAATATATATGCAAAAAATTCTTCCATAGCAAATCCCTTCATTACAGTATCATCATTTCTATAATCATCATAAAAATCTTCAAATGCAGAAGCTTTCCAAGTTTTATAATTATCTTTTAACCATAACTCACCAGCTTTTATTAATTTATTCATATTTTCTGAGCCAAATTTTTCTTTAATTTTTTTCATCATTTCAACGCGCTCATTTAAAGTCCAAACTTTCTGAGGTTTTTTTCTAGGATATTCTTTACCATTTTTATCTACTATTATTATTTTACCGTCTTTCATATTTTTTATTTTACCCTTAATAGCGGTAAAACGTCTATTTTTTCTTGTGACAAATTTCACTTCTTCACCCTTAGATAACTTACTATCCCAATTATATCTTTCTATATTATCTTTAGATTCATTTAAGTCACCTATATTTTTTAATAAATTTATCATATTAACATCTTTAATAAGTGAAAAACTACTAACTTTATTATAATTAACATATATACTACCATTTGAAAATTTTATTTCATTATTTCTTTCAACAACATTACAGATAATACTGTTACCATTTTTTAATTTTAGCGTCAACATCAGTCCATATTGAGCATAATTTACTTCTATATTGTTTTGCTTACAAAATTGAAAAGTTTTAGAATCTTCAAATATAGATTTATTTATTCCAGAATTACTTCCAACAGATAGAGATTCTGATAATATTTTAGAAAGAGATTTCATCTTTTATTTATTATTTCATCTACTAAATCATACACAGATTCTATGTGTTTTTTAATTTCTGCAATTCTTCTATCTTTATAACTACCATTATCATATCCACCAGTTATTTCAACTAAAATTTTTCTTAATTTTATTGAAGCTGACTCAAATTCCTTAAGCATTTTATCAGCTTCGGGTGATTTAATTGTTGTTTCATTTAACATTTTAACTAATGATAATTCTTTATTTTCGTTTTTCTTTTCTATATTTTTTGGCATAAGTTTATCTATTCTAAATGAAAGCGCTTTGAGTTTTTTCTTACTCTTTGTTTTTATAATGGGTTGATTATTTTCATCTTCTTCAAAGTCATCGACGACATATTTTTTGTTTTTAAATTTCCCACCTAAAATTGTATCACCTTTTTTAAGATCTATTTTCATAATTTTATTTTTTTAAATTCATTATAACGTTTTTTATTTTATTTATTTGATGTCTTATTGCTTTTACATATGAATTTTTTAATTCAAAATTACTTCCATCTAATGATTCTGCAATACTCATTAATTCATTTACTATTATTAATAATTCTGATCGTTCATTATTTTCATTTAATAACTTACTAATTGATAAATCTTTATTTTCCATAATTTTAATTCCTTGGTAATGTTAGCCAATATACTATTCTTTCATATTGGCTATATTTTAATTTATGTGCGTTTTTGTTTATTAATTCTTCTGGTAAATTACAGCCTTTTAATATTTCTTGTCTTTTAACAATATCTAATTCATTCCAATATTTTATAAAATCATTTATTAAATATACTAACATATTATTAAAATTTATTTAATTTAAGTTCTATACAATCTATGTGTATACAACCGTTTACTGGTTCTTTTAAATAACCAGAAACATGATTTGTTGCCATACCACTATCTATAAATTTTTTTATAACTTCAACTATTTTATCTAATTCTATGCTAATATTTAATTCTTGATTAAATCCACTAATATCAAAATCTTGTCCTAACTGGTGTCCAGATAATTGTATTATTGTTCCAGCTTTTTTTAGTGTACCATCGCTCTTTTTATAATCAAATGGAGCTGCTGTTGGTACTGGAGGATTAACCATTTCACCAATAGTTAATAATCTACCCCATGGTTCTCTCCACGTTTCTACATCTAATAAATGTGCTGCACGTATTAATGGAAATTCTTTATCAACTTTGTGTTTTAAACACTTATTGACAATTATTTTTAATTGTTCTTCACTTGATCTAAAACCAGAAGATACTTCACATTTTAAATTAGCTTGCTCAAAATAACCTTCTAATAATGCAATAGCAGAATCTATTGTGTTAGTTAATTTAACAAATTTTCTAACTTTTAAAAATTTATTATTATCTGATTTCATTTATTATTTTTCCAATCTTTAAATGAAGGATAATCTGGAATTTCTAAATTTAATTGTTTTAATGTTTTCTCACTCACTGTACTTTGATATCTATTAGATTTAATATTTAATACATTAAATAACGCAATTGGTTCTGAAAATCTAGACTCTTGATAACCTATAAATTCTGCATCTTTGTTTTTGTATATAGTCTCATTTAATATTCTATAAATAGATAGTTGTTTTTTTATTTTACCACCCTGTTCTATTGATTCTATTAAAGATTTAAAAGTTGATAGTTTCATTTATTTAAAAATTTGTTCTAATAATAATTTATTTTCTTCAAAAACTTTTTGTACATCTTCTTTAGAATCTAATTTTATTCTAATTACTTGGTAACCATTTTTTAATGCATTTAAATCTTTTTTAAAATCTATTTTTCTTTGTCTTAATTTACTATGCCAATAAGTGCCATCGATTTCAAAAAGAATATTTTTATATTGACCATCATAAAATCTTCCCCATATTTTAAACTGTTTATTTATTATAACATTAAATTTTTGTTCTAATAAAGAAAGAAATAATTTTTCTGAATCTGAAGATTTTATTCTATAATATTTCTTTTTTCTTCTTCTAAAATACATTATATAACATCATCAATGCCAACGTAATTTGTAAAACCATTTTTATTAAGCCAATCTGTTAATTCTTTTATATTATTAAATTCTTTATCCCATTTATTGTCTATATCACAAACTATTTTATTTCCATTTCTATATGAAAATGTAGCTTGAGATCCTTTATTGTCTCTAACTACAACAACAATACCTTCACTGCCAAAATGTGGAATACTTGTAACAGCACCGTCTGGGAAATTTAAGTATTTACCGTCTGTTGTTATTTTATTTGTTTGTTCAAATAGTTGTTTTAATGATTTCATTTATTTTTCTTTATATGCTCATAAATTTCTTGTTTAATATAACCCAACTCTTTCATACCTTTTAATAAAGTATGATAATTATCTGCCTCTAATTGTTTTACAACTTCTTTAGTTATTTCACTTTTTTTAATATTAGCTTTTAACCAATTAAACAGTTGATCTTTAAATTCTATCCAATGATTATTTGCAATATCTTTTCCAGAAATCCAACCATTTTTATCCCAAATTTTACCATTTATTTTTTGTAAGACAGCTACAACATTCTGAGGAGACATAGTTGTTGTAGACTTAATAATTTCATTTACTTTACTTTCTTTAATATCTGCTTTACTTAAATCATTCATTGTTGTTTGTTCAAATGAATAATTTAAAATATCAACTTCTTTTCCTTTATAAAAATTTTTTAATTTTTCAATAGCATCATCTATAAAATCCCCTTTAACTAATTTAGATGTATGTTGGCCATCAACTGTAAAGTTGATTCTAAAAACTTTTGGATTTTTAACAGACTCATTTAATTTTTCATCAATCTTTATTAATCCCTTATTATAATCTTTTAACCAAGAATTAAAATCTTTATATTTATGTTTTGTACTTAAATACAAAGCGTATTTATAAGTTTTTGTTTTTTGAAACTCTGGTTCTTTATCGCCTCTAGTAATTACTGCAGCAATTAATTTATAGTTATCTTTATCTAAATCTAAAACTTCATTTAAATATTTTTTAACTTTATTTTCTAAATATTTCTTAAATTGTTCTTGTGTTAGTTTCATAGATTTATTTTCATTTAATTTTTTAATCCCAGAACCAGCATTATTAAAATTTACAGTTCCTTTATTATCAAAAGCTACTTCAATACTTTTATCATATTTTGAATTATTTATATTTACAATTTTTCCTATTGTATCTTTAGGAATAATTGTTTGATTACCATCTGAAAGTGTTATATTTTTTGTTGTAATAACTTTATCGTTTTTTTGAAAATTATTCATATTATATTTTAAAAAATGTAAATAAAATTTGGCATCTGATTTAATTGTTTTTGTGCATTGTCAAGTATCTCGGCTTCTTGTTTCATCAATTCAACGTTTGTCAACTTCTCTAAATCTTCTCTTAATTGTTTTTCTAATTTTTCTTGAAGTGCAATACCCTCTCTTACTAAATCATCACCGTCTAATTGTACATCACCATTTGGTATTGGAATAGATTTAAATTTTCTTCTAATATATCCTTCAATAGTTTGTGATGTAGCAAACGTGTATTCTCTAATCCATTGTTTACCAATAGAATTTATCTTATCATAAGCTATATCAGTAAATGGTGCATTGCTTAAATTTGAAATTCCAGTAATTGATTGATCTGCACTCAGACTACCAAAAGGAGCAAATGGATTTGTTCCACCAAATGCTACATCTAAAAATAATTTCATACCCTGTTTTGGTACAGGAAATATTTTAAATCTATCTCCCACTCTTTCATAAGAAAAATTACTTCTTCTAACTTTATCATTTAACCCCAACATCTGTGCTCTTAAAATATCATTCCATAATGGAAGTACATAAAATATTGTTTCAGTGTTAAATGATTCAAAAGAAAATTCTTGACTTAACATATTAATAGAAGAATATGGGTCATAAAATCTATAAAGTGTTGTTGGACTGAAGTGATAAATTTCTTTTAATATTACTTGATCAGAAGTTAATTGAGAACTTATTGACTTCATATAATCTCTTAGTGCACTACTAGATTGATAATCAATGATATCATTTGGTATTGTATAGTCTTGTTGCCCTGCTACTAAATTGATATACATTTTTCTAATATTATTTTTACCACCAACTGCTGGTGCAATCTCACCTGCTATTCCTTCTGTTATTCTTTTTAACATAGAAAATTGATTCATGGGTAATTTATTTGTTAGATCATCTAAAGAAAAATCTTTTTTTAGACCCAACATGTTGCTCATCCAGTTTCTAATTTGAAATGTATTTATAATTGCAGAGTATTTTATTGTTGCATCTTCGAATGCTATAAATATAGACTCATTAGGTGCATTCATCGGTAATATCGGTTCGCCGAATCTTCTTCTAACATAATTTACAATTGCAAGTGATTCACCTGATAAATTTAAGTTAGCAGATCCACTATAAGGTGATGCAGACGAACCACTTATATATGTTTGGAAATTTTGATTAGCAGAAATTGGATCTGATAATGTTCCTGAAAATAAACGATTGAATGCCAATATGTTTTCCTAAAATATTTAATTATAGTTTTTATATAAATATTAAAACTTATGATATAAAAATCATTATAATACTGGATTTTTTTGGTACAGTATATATATTTATTCAATATAATTAAAATGTTTTAATTTACATTTCAAACAAAGTAGGAGATATAAAAAGAAATGAAAAAAACAAATCAACAGCTTATTAAGGAATCTATAGCTGATGCAAAAGCTATTACAGCTGCTGCAGAAAAACGTACTGCTAGATTATTTTTAAAAGAATTTTCAGCACCTGTTAAAAGCATGCTATCAGATTTAATTAATGAACAAACATCAACTGGCTCAGATCAACCAGGTGGATATAATCAAAATGCAGATCAAGATGCAGTAGAAGGTACAGATATCAATGATGGTACAGGAAAAGGACCAGACAATTTACAAGAAAATGATCTTGATATACCTTCCGACGATGAAAACCCAGAATTAGAAGTAACAGAAGAATTTGGTGAACCAGAAGTTGGCGGGGAAGAAGAATTTGGTGAACCAGAAGTTGATGAAAATAGTAATTTAGATTTTTCAGAAACGGGAGAAGAAGAAATGTACGAAATGGGTGAAGAAGATCCAACATTAAATACAGAAGAACCTTCAGGAGAAGAAGATCAAGTTATAGAAATAGTTGATGATACTAATGGTGAAGAATCAAATGAAGAACCAGTTTTCGAAAAGAAAAATAAAGACGAAGATGAAGATGATAAAGTTAATGAAAATAAATATAAAAAAGCATACGCAAGATTAGTAAAACAGCATAAAATTGTATTAAATGATGTTAAAAAATTAAGAGAAGGATTTGTTAAACTTAATTTATTTAATGCAAAATTAGCTAATGCATTTCAATTAATGAGAACACCAGGTTTAACTCGTTCAGAAAAGAAATATATTGCTGAAACATTCGATAGAGCTAAATCAATAAGAGAAGTTAACTTAATAACAGAGACATTAAAAAGAACAGTTATTTCTAATGTTGCTAAAACAAACAGAAACAATCCGGTTGTAAATAAAAATGTTAAATCAGTAACTTCTGAAAAAACAAAATTGAATGAAGCAGTAAATAGCAGAATGCAAATATTAGCATTCGGTGATGAAGACGATAAGTAAAAAATTTTTAAAATACAGTTCTTAATAAATACATATTTACGGGAGATATAAAATAAATGAATTACGAGTTTATAAAACAAATGTCAGGTGGAAATGAGCTTCCAGATCAAAACAAAAAAGCAAAGATTATCCAAGAAAAATGGAGTAAAATTGGTCTTTTAAGAAAATTAAAAGGTCATAAATCAAAAACAATGGCTTTCTTGTTAGAAAATGAAGCAAAAGAATTACGCAAATTAAATGAATCCTCAACAGTTGCTGATATAGCAGGATTTAATAAAATTGCTTTTCCGCTTGTAAGAAGAGTTTTCGCACAGTTAATAGCAAATGAAATTGTTTCAGTTCAACCAATGAGCTTACCTTCTGGTTTACTATTCTATTTAGATTTCCAATATGATAGAAATAGATCAGGATTTACAACAGGTGGTTCAGTTTATGGTACAAAAGATGCAGTAACAAATCAGCAATTACAAGGTGTTGGTGCACAAACAGCAGCAGGTGGATTTTTTGAATTAAATTCAGGTTATTCAAATGCTTTGTTTATGTTATCATCAGCTTCAGCTGTTAATTCTGGTGTTACAGCAACATCAGGAAGATTAAATACAGCAGTTACAGGTTATAATTTTACATTGATAAATGCTGGAGCAACTGATTTAGCTCAATTACACAATATTCGTCCAGCTTCATCTGGTGAATTAAATAAAAGAGAAGGAACATTCAGAAGCTTAACAAGAATAGAATCATTATCAGCAGATACATATTATGGAACAATTGATCCTACAATGACACAACTTGTAGATGCAAACACAGTTAGATTATTCTCAACAAACGGTAACTGGGGTAAACCACTTGGAGCAGGTGCTCTTTCTGGTATAGAATTAGTTGTTATTTATGGTGCAGCAAAAAATGATTTACAAGACAATCCAAAATCAACATTACTTGGAGATTTTGAAGCAGTAACTGGTATTCCTGAAGTTAATATTTCAATTAGCTCAGTTCCAGTTATGGCTGAAACAAGAAAATTGAAAACAAAATGGACACCAGAACTTGCACAAGATATTAATGCATATCACGCTTTAGATGCTGAAGTTGAATTAACAACAATTTTAGCAGAATTAGTTGCATTAGAAATTGATAGAGAAATTCTTGGTGAGTTATTACATGGTGCATCAGTTAGAGCAGCATGGTCAAGAAAAATCGGTAGATATGTTTCATTATCAGCAGATGGTATTACAATAACAGTTAACAATTTTACAAGCGCATCACAAACAAACCAAGCTTATTATGGAACACAACAAGATTGGTATCAAACACTTGGTGAAGTTGTAACACAAGTTTCAAATGAAATTCACAAACGTTCATTAAGAGCAGGAGCAAACTTCATAGTTACATCACCTGAAGTATCAACAGTTCTTGAATCAATAAACGGGTGGAAACCAGCTGTGGTTGCAGAAGCTACAGACGTTGAATATTCAATGGGTATGGAAAAAACAGGTACATTATCAAACAGATACACTGTTTATAAAGATCCTTATTTCCCAGCCGATAGAATGTTATTAGGTTATAAAGGTGGAAGTTTCTTAGAATCAGGATTTGTTTATGCTCCATATGTTCCATTGTTAGTAACACCTACAATCTTTGGAATTGAAGATTTCACTCCAAGAAAAGGAGTTATGACAAGATATGCTAAACAAATGATTAGACCTGAATTCTACGGTACAATCACAGTTCTTGATATTGATTGGATTGGTGCTATAAACACATAATCTATAATAATCAATAAATAGTTTTAACTAAAATGGCTAGTAGAAATACTAGCCATTTTTATTTGTAATATATTCTAAATTTTATTGTTCACTATATAAGTGTCCATATTTTTTAACTAAAAGCTTTCTATCTTTTTTCCATTCAATGTCATTTTGATTTGCAATTTTTCCATCTTTCATTTTTTTAATCATATTTCCCCATATACCTTGCCAACCTAAGTCTTTCATTTTATCAATTAAAACCTCTCCGATACCCATATTTATTTACTTTCAATTATTTTTTAAATGTTTTATATATTAATTCTATTTTTGCTTCTGTTAATTCACCTATAGTTTCTATAACGCTATTATAATAATCTTGTTCTAAATTTCTCATATCAGATAGAAGATTTTCAGCTATATTTTTTAGTTGTTGGTCAGTCATATTTAATCTTTACTATCAAATGCCCAAGAACAGTTTCCATGACGCATTTCGCGTGTAATTTCAGCAACAAGTTTCATAACATTTATTGGTGTTAATTGTAAGTCTGTATATTTCATTATAACATCTCTAATAACAAATTCTTGTGTTGCATATCTTTCTTCTTTCTTGACTAACATAAATACCTCTATTTATTTATTTCATATCCATAATTAAATGTTATTTCTTCACCCTTTTTAATATTTTTTATTGCTTTCATTAATAAATGTCTTTTACTATCAAAAGCATCGGCATTTGGGTTCTCTTTATTATGATTATATAAACTACCATGCCCTAAAGCTATCGCATAATGATCTTTAAACTCATAATGATAATACCCTAATGTTGTAACTAAAATATGATTTACTTCCTGTTTTGAAATAGGTATTATTTCAATTTTTTCTATTATCTCACCTTTTTTAATATTCTGTGTAGCAAAAACACCTCTGCCAGCATTTGGTATTTTAGATTTTTTAACAATAGTTTTATTCATAAATGCTAATTATTGAGTTATAAATTTATAATATTTCATATTTGATCCTCTTCTTTATTTAATAATCCATAATAATTAATAGATACAAATAATATTAAAAATTCATAAGAAGCAAAATTACCAGTCTCAAGTTTTATAGCATAATTAAATATTATAGTAAAAAGCATTGTAACAAAAAATACACTAATTCTTCTAATAGTTTTATTCATAATGATCTAATATTAAATTGTTTTATTTTAATAATTGGGAATTTTTCTTTAAGTGATTTAATTTTTTTATTTAAATTATTAATATTAATTGAATCTTCTCCTTTAATTATAGTTTGAAATCCATTATCTTCTAATGCTTTTTTAATTATTAATGATAATGTTGTTTTACCAGACCCTATTGTGCCATTTATTGTAATATATAATTCTTTTTCCATAAAAAATATCCTCTAATATTTATAAAAAATTAAATCATGAATTCGTTTTATATACATATAAAAATTATTTTCATATTCTCTATTACCATAATCTTTCTTAAAATTATGCAAAAATGTTCCTAGCTTACCATTATAATTTTTACCCAATAAATAGACAAATTTTCTATTATCATAAAAATAATTTTTAAAAAAATTTCTATCAACAATTGCATCTCTTAATATAACATAAAATTCTGTAGGCTTTGCTTCTAATACTTCAGTACAAACTCTATAAAACCCAATTGATTCATTTAAATAATCTATATTCCATTGTCCTGTAATACAATAAGAATATATATCAGCAATTGCTTCTATAAAATCTGTATATTTATAATCTGAATAGTAGTATTGAAGATGGTGTATCATTTCATGGTATATATCTGAAAGTGGTATTATATATTTAAATGCATATGTTTTTATAATACCTTCTATATCATTTTTTTTAATATATAATTTTTCAGAATTTAATCTATAATATTCAGCATTAAATATTATAGATTCTGTTTCTTCATCATAAAAAGCTCTACTTGGATCACCCTCTTCTTTATATTTACCATAATATTTTTCTAAAATTATTTTTGAACTAGTAAATACAATTTTTGGGCAATTTTTATCTGTTATAGAAAGAAATAATTGAAGTCTGTCATAAAAATAATGTGTTATTCTAGATGAAAATTCTTTTGAATTAACTAATAACAGATAATTTTCAGTAATAATCATTTTAATTTTTTTAAAAATTTTATAGATTCATTAATTTTTTCTAATTGTTTATTTAAAATTTTTATCTCTGTCTTTTTTGTATTTATTAAATTTTCAATAAATTCATTATTCTTAATATCTTCTTTATAATATCCTGTATAATTATAAAAATTCTGAAGATTATGAATATAATCTTTAATAGCATTTTTATTAGATTTAAATAATATATCACCAAAATCATTATATGCATAAAATCCATCACATATAAATCTTAATTTACAATTAACATCGTCTCCGTTATGATGATTTTCGAAACTATATTCAACAACTAAAATAAAATATTTTTTCATAATTACACTCTAGCGTTATGTTCTTTGCTATCAGATGGTTCATCAAAATTAAAATCTAAATCTCCTAATGCTTCATTAACTTCTTTTATTAAATGATATCCAGCTAATGTTAATAATCCTATAATAGAAATACCTAATATAATTTTGGTTGATTTTTTCATATTATTCGTTTGCCCATTTAAGAGCCATTTTGTGAGTGTTTATTTTGATTGGTGTATTATTGTTTGAACCTATTGGGAGCCAATAAGATGTGCCATTTGATGTTGAAAATATTTCTGACACACTAGGGATGTGTATATTATTTTTCTTTTTCTTAATAAAAGTTTTTTTACTTTTATTTTCCATTTTTTGCAGTGTAACATTTTTTTTCATAAAAACCTATTTTATTGTATCACCTATAGAATAAATTTTTGAAAAAGATTGCGGAACAATAATTTTTATTACTATAGAATCATTTTTAAATATATAAAAATCTCTATCTGACCAAGTATCATGAATTTTATATATAACTATAAAATTTTTATATTTTTTAACATTAAAATTATTAGGATTTCCTTCATATTCAGGATAACTAAATTTATCACATGACATTAAAAACAAACAAAATATCAATAATATTTTTTTCATAAAATAATTTATAAACTCATGAATGGCGGTATCTTTCAATACTCTTTTACCAACAAATTAGTATAAGTCAGTATTATTCCAAAGCATAAACATTGCTAGAGCTTGGCTATGTCCAAGATAGATATTTAATGAAACCTATTGTTTATTATATTTGTAAATAGTGGCTTATCTTAATATTCAAATATTTATTTTCTGCATATTTACATATCTTATAAAAATCATATAATAAACAACTTTGTCGGAGGGGAAGGATTCGAACCTTCGACTTCCTGATCCCAGGTCAGGCGACCTAACCAAGCTGGCCTACACTCCGAAAATATAATGGAAATTTAATAAACTGTTTTGTCTTTAAGTAAGAGTTTTTAGAAGGAAGTTTATATATAGCCATTATTAAAATTTATACGGAAATTTATTAATCTGAATTCTTAACAGGAAGTTTTTAGAAGGAAGATTAAATATAGCCGTATTTAAATTTAGATGGAAATTTATTAATCTAGTTTTTCGCCAATGAATTTAGAAGGAAGATTAAATATAGCCATCATATTATTTATAAATATAAAACAATTAATATTAAAAGTAAATATTTTTATAAAAATTCTGAAGAAATTTTATCTATATCATAAGGTGTAATACCTTTTTCTTCAGAAAAAATTGTATCTGCATCTTTAATATCTTTAACAACTTTTCCCCTACCTTTAGCATGCATATAAAATAAATCATACATATTTAATTTATCAATATTTGCAATTGCTTTGCATAATAAAGAAATATTATTTTTATTATTATGAACATTATTACTAAAGTTTGGATGATTTTTTAATGAAAGATCCATCCAAATAACTTTTCTTTCTTGGCAATCAATTAATAACGGAATTGCAATTGCAGAATCTGCAGTTAAATCAATTCTATTTTTAACAGTTTTTGGTTCATATATTTCACCAGATTGCGGTTCTTTTCTTCCCATCCAACCAGCAAAACAATCTGGTAAATCTTTATACGGTTGATGTGTAAATGAATTTACTATCATTGCAATATATCTTGAACCAGACTCCAATACTTTTTTAATGCTAATATCAATAAATTCAGAAGCTCCATATGGCGCGTCTGTAATATCTCCAGAATGACAACCAAAAAATTCTTTTAAATTATAATAAGCAATATTATCTACATGGTCAAATTTATCATTTAAAAGTACAGCAGATAAATCTAAATCAGTTCTGTTTTCACCATTTTTCCAATATATAAAAAATCTAATTGTATCATAATCACCATCAAGATCTATTTTAGACCCTCTTGTAATTGTTTTCAATGCTTTTGAAGCGCTTCTTTGTGAAAATGGAACAATATAATTACTTAATTTTTTATCAATATAAACATTACCTAATTTTTCTAATTTTGAAAATCTTTCAACTAAATAATTAAAAATTGAATGTGCAAAAACATTGCAAAATTCTACATTCAATTCTTGTAAATTAGATATAACTCTAATTTTTGCCAACTGTCCTTTTGGAAATACTGTTCTAGTTTCATTATTATTTCTTTTTGAAAAATGATTATACACTTGTAACAATACAGTTGTTGAAATTTTATCAATATTTTCAAAAAATGAACTTGATATAATTTCTCTTTGACGTTTATTTGATATTCTAAATAAATGATCTAATCTTCTTGCAAATATTCCAGGACGAGAAGACAGTAATTTTATAATATTATTAATAGAAAATACAGAACCATTTAAATAAACTTCTTTAATAGAACTTTCAACTTTACTATTAAACGTTCTAACTTTTGTGTTTCTTAATAAATTAAATGCTTCAGCGCTTCTTGGAAATTTATTTTTAAACTCACTTGGATGAATAATTTCACCTAAACGCAACCATTTATATTTATAATTATGATTACTCATTTCTTCAGCTAAATCTGTGTTGCAATATTCTAATAAAGCTAAAAGAAAGCGTCTTTCACTTCTTTTTAATTTTCTAAGTTTTGTATTTTCTGCTAAACTAACATCACCACCAGAAAATGCAGTTGCTATTCTTAATACATCAGTAGGCGTTTTAATATATTTAACAAGATGTCTACTTTTATTTGTATATTCTAAAAATAATCCACACAATAAAGCTAATTGTTCTTTATTTGGTATTTCATCTGGTAAATATTTTATAATATTTTCTTTTTCTGTTGAAACAAAATAATTTACAATATCTTTATCAGATTGAGAAATTGATGATTTTGATGCAATTAAAGAAGTAAATATATTATAAAAATCTTCAACAGAACCAAGATCAATAACATCAAGTTTAACAATTTCAGTTAATTTTTTTCTTTTTTCTTTTTGATATTTTGGTAACCATGTATCGTTTATTATACCTTCATCTTTTAAGAAAAAAGAAATATAGTGCACATAGGCATTTAAATATAATTCTGCTTCAGAGGCATCTGCAACTTGTTGTGGGAAATTAGGGTACATTACAACTGCACCATAATCTTTTTGCATTTCTTTTAAAATAGGTAATATTTCTCTATAAAAAGATGTAAGCTGAGATTTTTGAAATGTAAAAAGTCTATTAAATAATTTACGACTAAATGTATAACCTAATGCTTCTATATTTTTTAATATAGTTGCAATATATACTTTTGAATTTTCATCAATAGTATTATTTTTGTCTGGAACTATTACTTTTAATTTTTTTGGAAGGTATAATTCATTTTTTTTCATATTTACTCCTGTTAGATATAATATGCTTTTTTAAATTGTGGACAAAGTGAGAGTCGAACTCACGATCTCTTGATTGCAGGTCAAGCGCTTTCCCAACTAAGCTATAAGCCCTTATTTCTGTTTGATTATATAATATGTATTAAATATTATACAATATAATCTAATAACTTTAATCTGTAAATATTTTATTTTATATTTCATAATATTTTTGCTCCAGCGGGAGGGATCGAACCTCCGACGGCCTGATTAACAGTCAGGTGCTACTGCCACTGAGCTACACTGGAATTTTTAATTGTTCTAATTGTTTTTTCAAATCTTGTATTTTTTTCATATATGAGCTTATAGAAATTTCATTAAAATTTGAAGATTTATTAGAAAGTGAAGATAGCATTTCTTCTTCTAATTTTTTAATATTTGAAATAATTTTAAACTTCTTTTTATCTATTTTGCTCATATTTTTTTTATCTATTTATGTAGCGCATGCAGGATTCGAACCTGCGGTGCTCATCCTTGAAAGAGAGAGGACTTAACCACTTGTCAAATGCGCCGATTATATTCTCCCATCATACGTTCTATGGATTGATTACCATAGCTGATATGTGCATTAAGCTTTTAAATAAAATATTGACGTAGTCTTGGACACTGCATCTCATTATTTTATGGTCGTAACGAATATTCGTGGAGATGTTGAGATTCGAACTCAAGTCCAATAAAAATTAATATATAAATTTACATGCTTATTTTATTTTTATTCTTAAAAGATTAAATCTAAATAAACAAACTTTAATCTTAGCAAGTTACATTTTATTTTTTCACTGTGTAACTATCATCAGTTTTTGTAACATTTTCTATTTTATTACTTAAGATAGAGAACTTAATAACAACGACTGGTTAGGCGGTTGCTAATTCGTTTTCAGAGATTAAATTTCCCATCTCATCTACGAACGTATTTGACAATGAATTGTCGTTTATTTATTTTTGATTTTAAGAGTTTTCATCTCTGCATGTATTACATATCTCTTGTTTACTGTCGATACCGTTCATCCCCATTTGATATTATATAAATATAATAAATTTAACATTAAAAGTAAATATTTTATAAAAAATTTATTAAACATTTTTTAAAATTATTTAATAAACTATCATATGTTGAAGATTCGCTATATGGTATATTTATTGTAAATTCTGAAAATGCAGCTAATAGTGTTCTATTTTTACATTTTATTGTATATGAATATACATCTATCAATATAGAAACTCTTGAATTATTATTGATAAAAATAAATTCTATAAGATTATCTTCATTAACAGATATATAATTAGGAAACAAATGAAATTTATTACACACATTTAATAGATCTTTTATATGTAAAATATCAAATTCATATTGAATTTTAGATATCTGTTTCTTTTCTATCATTGTAGAAAATAGTTTATTAAAATAATCAATATAATCTTTACTAATTAATGTTGTCATTTTTTTCTTAGATTATAAAATAAATACATATAAACCGATGAATAACATAATGAAAAATCTCTATATTCATTGCTTGTATTTAAATTATAACGCATATAAAAAAGATGTATTATAATTGATATAAATAATAATATTAAATATACTATTTTCATTTATGATATTTGCTTTTAATATTTGTTAACATTTCAATATCTTTTAGTAATTCTGCTTTTTCTTTTCTTAATTTTTGAAGTTCTGCCTCTTGATTTTGAATCATTTGCCATAAACCAGGAGGTGTTTTACCAGCAAATTGAAACCCAAGAAGATCACCAATTTTTGCCATATATTTTGCAATTTCTTCTGTATGTGAAATTGAAGGTGATGGTGCTACATTTTCAGCAGGCTGTTCAAATCTATCAATGCGTTTTGTTCTATCAATAAACCATGATTCCATTGCCATAAGTTTTACTGTATCTAAATCAAAATCTGCCAATGCTTTTTTTGCAGTCCATTGGCCATTTACTTTTTGAAATAAACCTAATCTCTCAAAAGCAAAAAGTGCATCAGAAGTTTTCAATGTTTCCATTGCAATTGCACTTAATGAAATAGAATTGTTTTCTGATAATTTTGATAAAAATTTAACAACTCTTTCTTGCTTTTCCTCTATAGATAAAGATAAACCCATATAACTATCCTTTCAAATAATTAATTAATGGTTGCCAAAAATCTCCAAGATATAAAATAATGATATATATGCAAGTTATAATTATTGCATTTACATTTTTTTTATAATTAATACTCAATCTTATTCCTATATTTAAAATAAATATAGTTAAAAGCAATATTTGTGGATATATATTCATTTTAAGCTTTTATCATAACCAAGAAGTGATTTCTTAATATTATCATTATGTTTATCTAATTCATCGAACCATAGTGATAAAGCATAACTTTCTATTTCATTTATTATTTTTAAACTTAATTTTTCAAGTATATCAACATTGTTATCTTTTACTGATAATAAAACTACAGATTCGTTATCTATCAACGTTGCTTTTACTTTATAATTATTAAATAAAAAATTTACATCTAATTTCATGCTTTCCTTTTTGATACACCAATAAAATCTGAAATACCGTATTTATTTTCACTGCAACAATGTATACCTAATAAATCTGGTTGATGGTGTGTTGTGTTTGTTTTATTTATTGCATTAAGTAATTCATTGATTATTCTATTAGTATTCCAACCACCAACCATGTCAAAATAAAATTTTTTACAATGCCTGCATCTATATTGATATATTGCTTCGTAGTTTTTTTCTTTTTTCATATTTTTATAATAAGAACTTAGCAGCTGACGGATATTGAAAGGATAAGTAAAAATATCCAATCAGCCGCTAATTCTTATGTTGTTATTTTACAAGTTGAAGAGCCATATCAAAAGCTTGGTGCTTAAGATATTCACCACCGTTAAACCAGATCTTTTCGATTTTATTAAAATCTTCTTTTTTCATTTGCTTGTTTGAATATTTTTCATGATCTACATATTCTGTGATAGCATTATATAAACCCCAAACTGTACCTCTTGACATATCAGAACCAATTCCATTATCATAGAGTTCAAAAAGCTTTTCACGAACATTTTCTTTTCTTGTGTTGTGTTTTGCCTCTTTATTATCAGGCATAATTTCTTCAAAATATTTCTTTGCTTGTGAATCTGTAACTTTTTTACTTGAGAATGTATTAAAGATTTCACCAAGCTGTGTATATAATTGATTTGTTAAACCGAGAATTTTGTGTGCTTCTCTAAGTTTTTCTTCTGCCGTTGCTGTGTGACGAATTCTTACTTCTTGTTCTGCTCCACGTAATGCTGCAGATAATGTGTTATTACATACAACCCGAATTGGTGTTAATTTTGCAATTGTTGGTGAAGAACCATCATGTGAATTTGTTAAAAGTACAAATTTTTCTACATTATCCATTTTTCCGTTTGCACCCTTAACTTTTATAAAATCTGGCATTTTTGCAAGAAGCCAAATTCTCTCTCCTTTACCAAGTACACCAGCTGTGTGATAAATTGCTTCACCTTCACCAACCAAAGCATCGAAGAACGAAAATGCTTGTGAGTTTTGTACTGGTTCATATCTTGATCCGACAACACCTAAGGGTGTGTTTGTATCTGTTCTTACTGTTGCAAATTTATCTTTTACTTCAATTTGTTTTTTTCCAGCATTGATAAATATTGGAAATTTTTCTACATTAAAATCAAGTTGTGCTTCTTTTATTGCTTCTTCTGCTGTTGCTGGTTTTTGCAATTCTGTTCCAAGACCATGCCATGGTTTTTCACCGTAATACATCATTGATGCTTTACCATTTTTTTCATTGATCATGTGTGCCATAGCTTTTACCCTTTCAATAAGTTGGTTGATTATATTGACATAAATAATATAATCAATAATATATTAAAAGTAAATACTTATTTTAAATTATTTTAATATTGATTTTATTGGGTATTTTTAATCAATATGTAATAAAGCCTCTAATTCTTCTATTTCTTCTTTAGTTAACCCAGTAGTTCCTTCTGGTTTTGATTCATCAAATGTTTCGGCTTTTTTGAATAAATCTATAAGTTTAACTCTATAATCTTCCCCTCTTTCTGACCAATCTAAAAATAATTTAATACATTCTGATGGTGGTAACCAATAACCTTTTCTGGCATATTTCATACAACGTAAAGTAGAAGACACTGGGCAATGAATATTTTTAAGCTTCAATGTTTTGCTTTTTTCATCTTTCATAAAATCTTCATCAACTAAACATTCAGTCTCTGATATCAAACAAGCTCTTGTTATAGTAAAATCAAAATTAGAAAGTATTTCTTCTACAGTACCAAATGAAACAATTTTTCCCTCTTTCATCGGTTTAATTAATTGAACTTTAGGTGTTGCTAAATATAAATTATCTTCATGTAATTTATATGTCATTGCATTAACACTATCTCTATGTTCTTTAAAACCAACACTGTCTAAAGAATTTTTAATATTTTTATATGACTCTTCATCAAAAGGATATATATCAATATCTATTGTTTCAACTGGTTTATGTAATGGTGAGCAACAATATCTTGCATAACCACCACAAATCATACCTCTTAATGGTATAACAAGTTTGTATAAATTTTGTATTTCTGTAAAACCTCTTAAAATTGGAACTTTTACAAAAGACATAATTTACTCCTTTTCAAATTTATCATTTAATATATATAAAATTATAGGTTTAGTATCTTTAACACTAATTATTTTTTTAAGTTCATTTACACAATTTTCAGCACTTTCAAATGATATATTTATAAAAGTACAGATTTTTGGACCGAATATTTTAAACATTGAATTATATTTAAAAGATTGCCAACATTTAGAAGATTCGTGATAAGTTTCTACAATAACGTATCTCATATTTTATAAACCTTTCATTAAAAATTTTTTAACCAATTTTTTAATATATCAATATGTAAAATATCGGCTAATTTCATATCAATGCTGTTTCTTAATGTACTTCTAACATAAGCTTCTTCAATTAATTTATTTTTTTCTAAAGCCATATTACTTATTTCTTCATATGTATATTTACCTTCTCTTATTGCTAAAAGAAACTGTCTATCGGGTCTTAAAACATTTATTTCATGCTCAACTAAGCCGTCTAACGCAGAACCCAATAATCTAAAAATATGTGAAGCTGCTTTTACATCATATCCAAATTTATCAAAATTTTCTAATCTTTTTGTATTTTGATTTACCTTTATATTTAATCTTTTTAAACGTTGTGACTGAGCAAATGCATAACCACCATAAGAGTGTTTTAATTTTTTTGAAAGAAATTCTTTTCTTAAATTAAATAATTTTGGCCAATATTCATTATCTCTATAAACATACATATTATCAATATGCCATAATAATTCAAGAACATTTGGGTTTTGTTGAAGCATTAAATTATACCACTTAGAAAATGAAAATAGCATACCTTCATATTCATTTTCTTTTTTTGAAAACTCAATTTGTTCTATATGTTTAACTCTTAATATATATTCTTCTGGAGGGAGAAATATACCCATAATATCAATATCACTATCTTTAGTATTGATACCATAAGCATGAGAACCTGTTATAGCAACAGCAATTAGATGATATTGTTTATCACCAAAAACATTTTTTAATTTTTCATGTACAAAATTAATTATTTTCATTTATGTCCTAAATCACTTACAGAAATAGTTGGTGTTGTGTTAGTATTGATAAAATTATTAAATGCAATAAAAATAACTTTTCCTGTTTGGTAGTCAATGATTCTATAAACTGAATAATGATTATTGATAGATGCAATTTTTTCAGGTTCAGAAACATTTGCATTTTTAAATATATTAACTCTCTTTAATTATTTTTTATTTAAGATCTATTTTTATTGTACTTTTTCTGGGCTATTTGGGTCTTTTACTTCATTATATAAAAAATTAATTATATCTTTTATTTGAATTTTTGATAATGAAATAGAGTCAGCAAATGGGTTTCCTGTTTTTAATATTTGCCAACACCATCGTAATCTTTCTTTAAATCCCATTATATTATCATTATTTCTTCCCAATTCCCAACAATTAAAATAAAACTCTTCAAAGTTTGCTTTTGAATCTTCAAAAAATTCTGTATAATGTATAATCTCAAGACCGTGTGACCCACATATACATTTAAAAAATTTTTCTTTTACATTTGATTCTAATAATTTTGAATTATTCATTTAATGTAGTCTCCCCTATAATTTTATCTATTTCTTTTTTATAAACAATATCTGTATCATTTTGTTTCCAGTAAACTAGTTTTATATCAGGTTTTAACCAACATGTTTTACAAATAGTTTTATACCATCCTTGTGTTTGCCCAACATCTTTCATAGAACTACATGTATCACATATTTTATAAGATAAACTTTCAGTAAAACTAATAAACGCATCAATTTTTTCATCTCCACCAGTAATATAAAATCTTAATCCTCCAAATTTTTCTTTAACTTGCGTTGCAACAACTTGAGGTATAATTTTTCTTGGCTCTAAAATTTTCATATTTTGTATATTTTCTTTTTCTTGTTTAACAAATTCAGAGCTATAAATTTTATATTGTTCATCAAATTTTGTAAAATCTCTATTTTGAGCTGCTATAATAATATTATTTCTTTCAATATCAGAAGAATTTTCTTTAATAGACTGATCTATTCTCCATTGTATAGAAGAACATAAATCTTCTATTAAATAATACCAACCATCACCACATTCAAACCCCCAACACATTGCTGTAGTTTTCATATCACCAAATCTATTTGCAAATATTTTAGGATATTTTTCTACTAATTTTTGATCAAATTCTTTTGTCATAATTTAAACACTCTTTCTGAATCATTAATATAATATCATCTATTGTTTTTAATTGTTTATTAATATAATCTGGGTATATTTCTTCTATCGAATTGTCTTTATTAATTATAATATATTTTACTGGAGAAGTAAATATTATTTTTAATTTTAAATCAATAAATGGTTTTACAATATTATTATAAGTATTTATTAATTCTTTTATTTTATCAACTTCATTTATCATAGTACCGAATATAGGATTCGAACCTATAACATCTTGCTTCTAAGGCAAGCGCCTCTACCAGTTGGGCTAACTCGGCAATTTAGTAGCTAGAGTGGGATTCGAACCCACACTGGATGGATTTTAAGTCCATTGCCTCTGCCGTTGGGCTACCTAGCCAATATATTTTTATAAATATTTTAATAGTTTATTTATACATTTTTGAACATCTTTTTGGACATCTTTAGCTTTAAATCTTAAAACTCTCCATCCATTTTTCTTTGACCACTTATCTCTTCTTTTATCAATTTTTTTAACTTTTTCTGAATTGTGAGTAGAACCATCAATTTCAACATCTATTTTTAAATCAATAAAAGCAAAATCATATTCATAAATATAAATTCTATATTTTTGTGTCCATTGACTTATATTATTCTTAATTAAAGCTTTTTCAAATATTTTTTCTGGATAACTTTGTTTGCTTGAATGATTTAATAAATAAGGTACTTTATCTGGATTATTTTCTAAATATTTAATAGCTGCTTTACTTAATTTTTCTTTTGATTCTTTTGTATGATGTTTACCTTTCCAAACTTTTCCGATTCTTTTCTTTGTTTTTTCTGAATGGTGTAAAATTATTCCATTCTTTTTAGCTATAGTAAACTGATTTCCACCAGATCTTCTATTTGGATTTAATTTACAGCACGTTTGATGGTGTTTTAATAATTTATTTATTTTAAATTTATTTGTTTTACAAAACATACATTTCATTATATTTAATCTCCTTTAATATATAAATATTAAAAAAATTAAATATAAGTCCGTTGCTTTATTGTGTACCTGAATGGATTCGAACCATTGACTTCTTGCTTAAAAGGCAAGCGCTCTAACCAAACTGAGCTACAGATACAAATTTTGTACACATAATAGGACTTGAACCTATAACCTTCTGGATGTAAACCAGACGCTACTACCAATTGAGCTATATGTGTATTGTTGTCAAAATAGGATTTGAACCTATGACCCCAGAGGTATCAGCTCTGTGCTCTAACCAACTGAGCTATTTAACAATTATTGTTGTGAGCGTCATAGGATTCGAACCTACAATGTTAACTCCTAAGAGGACAGATTTACAGTCTGTCGTTGCACCACCAATCTCAACCGGACGCCCGTATAAATTAAATATCTAATTTACCTTTTAACCACTGTTTTAAAGAACCTCTATTATTATTTCTATGATCAATTACTAAATCACCCTTTACAATATAAGAACGTATTTTTGAACCATCACCAAATTGTTTATTTTTCTGTTCTTCAATTTTAAGCTTATGTTCATATTTATTTTTTTTATTCAATTTTGCTATTAAAATTTCAAATGCAATATTTTTATTTTGAAGTTGAGATCTTTCGCTGCAGCATTTAATAATAATATTAGTTGGAATATGTTTTAAAACAACCGCTGATTCAACTTTATTTCTATGTTGTCCACCAGGCCCACTCCCTTTAGTTGTTGTAATTTCAACTTCTTTATATAAATTATTTAATGATATATTTTCAATATTTTGAAGTTTCAATATATTCACAATAACTGTTGATGTATGTATTCTACCTCTATTTTCTGTCGGTGGATTTCTTTGCCACTGATGAATACCAGCTTCTTTATTAAAAATGCTTTCTGAATTCTCACCCTCTATTAACAAAGATATAAAACCATGTCTTTTTTCTAAAATTATAGCATCAAAGACCATTCCTATTTATTTTTTTTGTATATGCATAAAACATATCTTCTACTAATAGCTTTGAATCTTCACCACCTTCATGGTCTTTAATTTCTAAAAATATCTTTTGTTTCATTATATTTTTCCTTATTTAATATCTATCTAATTGATCTTGGATAAATTGTTCACCAGCTGAATCTTCTTGTTCATTATTATTTTTAAAAATAACTTTTTTATGTTTTAATTTCATTCTTTCTTTTGTTGCAATTAATCTACTTCTTATTACAGAATAATTCTCTGTTTCTGGTATAAACATATAACAAAAATCAATCAATTCGTTTATTTTAAAAAATGGTTTATCTCTCATTTCTTCATCATCAATATTTATTTCTCTTATTTCCATATTATCTTTCTTTCAGTAAATAATATATCATTTTATCTTGATTTGTTATATCACCATAATTCATAGTTACAACAATTTGTTTATCTAATTTAAAATACCACAATATAGAATTTCTATCACCCCAACAAATTATCTGGTATGTACTATCTGATATAATTCTTAATGTAACATCTGTATAATAGAATAAATCTTTTGTTTTTAAATTTTTTGATGGTTGAAAATTATCATTAGAAACATTTTCAAATTTAAAATAATTATCTATAACATATTGTTTTGCAGAAGAATCACCCATGAACGGTGATTTTATCATCAAAAATGAAAGAAATAATATTACTGAGCTATAATAAAAAATACCAATATATTTTTTCATAAAAATTCTCCATATTGTTAATTGTTAAGCGGAAGAAGAAGGATTTGAACCTTCGTATGGTTATTAACCATAACCTAAGTTTAGCAAACTTGTACTTTAACCAGGCTCAGTCACTCTTCCAATTCGTATAGTTTTTATATATTTTTTATATTTTTCTATTGCTAAATTTCTTGACTCTTCACAACCATATTTTATACAAAAATTATTTTTTAATCTTGTATTTGTTTGTTCATAATATAAACAATAACTTTTTAGATATATAGCATTCATATAATTTTAAGGATATATTATTTTTTCAGCTATTAAATTAACAACACGCATTAATTCTCCATTCGAATTACAAAATTTCGCCCAACTTATTTTTTCTTTTGTTTTTTTTAATTCAGAATCACGGATTGATTGTCTAAATTCACCATCAATAGGGCTAAGATATTGTAATTCATATTTTGTTTTCATTTTATTTTTTAAATATGTTATCATATAATTTTAATAATAACTAATTCATTATCAATAAACCCAATTATTTCAAACGAATTACCACTAACATCTTCAAGTATATCATTTAATGCTTCATTCAATGAATTTGTTTTATTTAAAGCACATTGAATTATTTCATCTCCACGCTCAACATGTATATCATCACTACCAATCCACTTTGGAACGCATATATGTTTTGGATTTATTTTGTCAAACTGCTCTTTTGTTATTGATATATGTTTCATAAATATCCTTATGATTTTTATAAAATACGGAGGGCTGTATGAGACTCGAACTCAACTCCTCCGGGAGCCACAATCCCGTGTGCTAACCACTAACACTACCAGCCCGTTTATATTTAGTTTTTCTAAATTTTTTCCAGTTTCTTTTTACAACTTTATTTGCTTTATTTTCCCCTTTATGTGGTGGACAAATAGAACAAACAAGATATAATTTTCTTTCTTTTTTATCAACAGAAGAATTAATATTTAATTTATCTTTTTTCATTTTTAAATGCGGAGAGCTGAGGACCCGACCCCCACTCCTGATTCATCATCCGAGCTCTGGTTTTCAAGACCAGCCGCCACTCCAATGTAGCTGCTTAACTCTCCTTTTGCGGGATATACGAGATTCGAACTCGTATCTGATGATAGACAGTCAACTGTCCTAGCCCTTGAACGAATATCCCTTTTATTGTTTACTAAACTTTTCTCTAATACTATCTTCAGATTCATCAAGCCAAATAGCTATAATTTTTATTTTCCAATCTTCTATAATAGGTGGTGGACCAATCATAGGTTCAATAACTTGAAATGCAAATCTATAAAAACACTCAACCCACATCTCAGGTGGTTTATAAAAAAAATCATTTATATACCAATCAACATCTTTATAAAAAGAATTATCTTCTGGTATAAGTTTTTTAATTTCAAAAACCAATTGTCTTGGATTTCTAACACCATCAATTCTTTCAATTTCTTCCATAGTTATCTCCTAATTGAAAAATTTTCACCAACTTGTTTTTTTAATCTTTTTAAATATTCTTTTGCTACTGTCATTGCTTCATCATGTGAATTCCATTTTTGTTTTCCCATATAATCAACAACATCATAATGTCCAATCTTAGCATAATAATGAGATCCATTTGGCCATTTAATTATTCTGATATCATCTTCTGTAAACTTATTGCCAGGATAAATAAAATTTTCACTTTCAATAGTTTCTAATATAGAATATCTATTACTAAATACCATATAACTACCAATTTCACGTAAATAAATACCACCAAATTTTAATAATGCATTCTTTTTTCCATTAAAAATTTCATTTTCAAGATTAGTTCCAATTGTTAAAATATTATCGCCTTTTATTTTTATTAAATCATCTAATATAGATCCATAATATGTATCGCAATGTCCTAATCCACCATTTTTTGTATATAATCTAAAATAATCTTCAACTCCCATTTTAATTTGAGATTTCATAAAAATATTTTCATGTTCAAGCAATTGATTGAAATCTGTACATCGAAACATAAATGGGTATTCAAGTTTCAATTCATTATCAATAATTCTATCAAAATAATACATAATTACTCCTTTATTGTTTTGCACCACCAGTAAGGCTCGAACTTACCACATCTGGTTTTGGAGACCGAATCGCCACCAAGCGGCATGTGATGGTATATTTATTGTGCGGATAGTTGCGCTCGAATCAACTTATCTGGATTTTCAGACCAGCACTTTACCGTATAAGTTATATCCGCTTAATTTTTTCCTATAAATCCAACCCTATCTGGAAATATACAATAATATTTATTATAATAAAAAATACGTAAACCATATACACTATTTGTAATTCTTATTCTTTCAAATATTTTCATATATAGCACCGGCTAATGGATTCGCACCACTGTGAGGACCTTCAAAGGGTCCCATATTAACTACTATATGAAACCGGTAAATAATACAATAATTTTATCAATCAACATATATGTGCAAAGTCCATCTATTAAAGTAAAAAATATTTTTTCTTTTAGTTCGAATTCCATGTATTTTATAGTACACCAGACAGGATTCGAACCTGTGACCTATTGATTAGAAGTCAATTGCTCTATCCAGCTGAGCTACTGGTGCAAATTTTTTAATTTAAGTTTTTTAACAACATCATCTGGTAACATATTTATATATTCTAAATATGGAAATATATGCATTGTCATTATTATTTTTTTACATTTTGGACATTTATGTTCATAATGATCTAAGTTTTTGGCTTCTGTATTATGCCAACCAGTATATTCTACATTAACTTTATTGCAATTATTACATTGCCAGTCTACTTGAACCATTATATATTTTTTATATTGTCTCATATTTTTTAGAGCTAGTAGAGGGACTTGAACCCACAGCCTTCTGATTACAGGTCAGTTGCTCCACCAATTGAGCTATACTAGCATTTGAGCAGCAGAAGAGAGTCGAACTCTTACGTCAGGCTTGGAAGGCGAGCATCATAGCCGTTAGATCACTGCTGCTTAATATCTACCTTTGTTTTGTTTTAACTTCATGGCTGTAGTTTATTTACAGATATTATGAACAAATCATAATAATAACAAAGGTTAAACCATATTTATAAATATAAATTATTTGTTGTTTCTAACACCTAGATCTATACCCAAATCTCTAGCTGTTTTAGCAGACAACATGTTAATCAAATCCTGTGCTCCATTATGATTTTTTCCATCATTACCCATTACAACCGATGGAACCCAATTTCCTGGATATTTTGCAATTGCTTCCCATTGATCTTTATTCATTTTAACAAGTGCATCCAATTTCTGTGTTAAAGCACCATCAGCTTGCCAAACTGCTCGTTTATATCCACCCTCACCTTCACCTTTTAGAATCATCTTTTGTTTATTTTCAGCTTCAGCTAATTTTTCTAAACGAGCAACTTCAAGCTTTTGTTGAGCTTCTGTGACATATTTTGCTTTAATAACTTCTTGTTCCCACTTTGCTTGTGCTGCATCAGCAGAACCATTTGCTTCTACAGTAATTTTTCTTTGTTCTGCTTGTTTTGCAGATGCTATAGATGTTTGAACAGCCATATTAATTTCTTGTTGTTGTTTAATTTGATCTTCAACAGTTTGATCATATGGTAAAGATGTTACTGCAAAATTTGAAGTTTTAATACCAAGATTTGAAAGAATGGCTTCTTCTTGTCTTTCTGGAAAACCATTTTTATCTTTAACAATTTCTGCTATTGTTATAGTTTTATCTTGTCCAGTAATCGGATCTCTAATTTTATCATCTTTCTGACTTGTTTTATAAACACCATTCTTAATTTGATCTTCAATATAATAAATTAAACTTGTACGTTTTTCTGCATAAGACTCTTTAGAACTCATTAAAGGACCTGTCATATAAACACATTTATTTGTAACTACATTTATAATATCATTTTGTATAGATTCTTGGCTTCCATATTTTGTATGAAGTGGAACCATATGTTCATAATCAAGAGGGTTTTCGTAATTAATAGAACCGTTAATAGTTCCATGCCCACCATCATTAAATCTTACTGGAATTTGAAATTCATATTTTTCAAGCTTTTTATATAAAGTAACTGTTCCAAATAATTGCCATTTTAAACCTGGCGTTGTATGTAATGTAAGCTTTCCAGTACCAGCTGCTTGAACTACAAGAATATCACTTGCATCAAGATCTTCAAAAATAAAAAAGCTTAAAAAGCCAAATAAGAATAAACCAAAGACAGCATAAATTGCATAGCGTCTTCCTCTTGTCAAAAATTCATTTTCTTGTATCATAATGAAACCTTTCTGTATTGTTTTTATATTGTGTTATTTTTTACTGCGTTTTTTTGTTTTTTTAAATATTTTTTCTTGTTCTATGATCTTTTCAGTTATTTCTTTATTGTGAATAAGATCATTATTTTTTATAACTGTTGATTCTAACTCTTTTTTTGTTTTGTTAAAAACAGGAAATATTGGTAAATTTTTCCACAAAGGTACTATTACTTGATCAAATATAAAAATACCAAACAAAAACAAAACAGATACTCCTATCAATCTTAACATTTTTTACTCCTTTCTTTGTGTTTATTTTTAATTAAATAAATTATATCTGGACTACACCAAAGTATAAATAAAAAAATCCAGGTATATATGTTGTCTAAACTAGTCATTTTTAATACTTTGAATTATTTCATTTGCTTGTTTTTTATTATATCCAAAATTTAAAATTTTTTGAATTATATCAACATCATTAGCACCAGAATTTTTCATTCTTTTTGCTAATTTAATAAGTTGTTCTTTATTTTCTAAATATTCATTCATATAATATATTTTACGACAATGATGTTAATTCATCTTAGAATAATTTCTGTAATTCTGTTTTAATTTCCTTAATGGGAAAACCTAAACTAATTGTCTTTGTGGGCCCTCCAGGACTTGAACCTGGAACCTTGACCTTATAAGAGTCCTGCGCTAACCAATTGCGCCAAAGGCCCTAAAACCTACCAACCGGTTTTTATTTGAACAATTTTATTATTTTTTATAGTTAATATATATCTAGTTTGATCAGTATAGTGAATATAAATTGCATATCCCTCACCAGCTTCTATTAATCTACTTTCGTGAAAATTTAATCTTGCACCTATTTCAATTTTTTGACCATCACCATATTTAAAACCATTAATGTCTCTATTAACAATAGTTTCAGTTTTTGATTCAACTTTTGTATTTTTATTTTTTTTACAATCACATCCAATAACAAATAATATTGCAAACAATATAACAAATATTTTTTTCATAAAACCTCTAATTTTTGGATTTTTTCTTTAAGTTTTTTCTTTCTAGAATATTTTATTATTTCCCAGCCATAATGGTTAATATGTCTATTTAATATTTCACCATTGATATAAGCTTTTTTTGCTATTCCAGGTGTGTTACCCAATACGTGCGACACATCAACTACAATTCTTTTTATTTCTTGATTAACATCTTTTTTCTTTGTCAGCTGTTTATTTTCTTCAGCTATAATTTTTTGAGATAATCTTGCGGCTTCAACGTTGGCTCTAAATGCTCTAAAATCTTTTGCTGAAAAACCATGTCCTATAGATTTTTTAATAAAATTACTTACAAGATCATCAGTAACTTCTTGTTGATCATCATAATTTAACCAACGAACATTGCCTACATCATAAAACTCTTTGCCAACTTTTACTAAAAATGAATCTGTTATTTCTATTTCATGTGCAACAGATTTTTTACCTATAAATTTAAGAATCATTTTACCATTATCAAAAGTAACATGTTCTTTTAATAATGTAGTTAATCCGTAAGTATATAAAGTTTGACCTTCAGTTTTCTTTGCTTTAGATACATATCCATTTGCCGAATCTTCATTCCCAATTCTAATACCACATTCAATCATCATTAATACTGCAAATGCACAAGCTTTTCTTTCTGTGTTTCTTTCTATAGAACAAAAATTTCTAAGTTTTTTGTCTATTTCAAGGTACATTTTTTGAATTTTTGCTACACGATTAAATTTACCTGTACTTTTATCGGAAGTTTTTAATCTCCCATTCTCATTACCACCAAGCCAAAGTTCATTTACATTTAATAACATAATTTTCTTTTTTATTATAAATAAATATAATAAAATAACATATAAAAGTAAATAATTATTTTAATAATTTTTTATAAATATAATCTTCAATATTACCCGTTTTTCTATTAATAATTGCAATCTGTTTTGTATTTTTAAAAGCATATCTAACAGTAGACCAAGTACCGCTTCTTAAAACTTCTTCAACTTCTTTTGGTGTAGCTATTAAAATATCACATACATCTACAATGTCATGATTTCTGACAATATATTCTTTTTGTGGTAATATAATATCACCTTTACAAAAAGCTCTTTTAGATTCATTGATAGGTGGATGTATAATAATTTTAATTAAAAAATTTATTTTTCTAACTGTATCATGAAATTGTTCATCGGCACCAATACAGTCACCATGATGCACTTCTTCTATTTTGTTATATGAAGAATGAATTCTAAATAATAATTTATGCAATTTTTCTTTTTGCAATAAATTTATTCCTATTTGAGTTCCTGTAAACCCTATTTTCATAGTTTTTCTTGGTATGTATAAATATTTCTATATGAACTTAAAATAGGTATTCTCCAACCGTAGACTTTAAATTTATATGTTTTACCAATTTTAATATTACTATAAAAATCAGAAGAATTAAACTTACCCTTAAATATCATATCACTATTTTCAAAAACCTCTTTATCTGTAAAAATAAGATATATAGTTTCTGTTTCTTCTTCATGTCCTATTACTGTTATTGATTTATCTGTAACAGTGGCTATAATTTCAGTTTCAGTTTGATAATACAAAATTGTTGTAATAATAGAAAAGCTTATTATTACAATTACAAACAATATAAAAAATTTCACATTATTCATAAACATATCTCCTTATTTTTTAAAAAATTCACATTCAATTTCTATATTTTCATCACATATGGATTTAAAAGAATATAATCTACCATTACCATTTAATACTTTATATTTTTTATATATTTCATCAAAATATACTTGAATATCTGTTGCAGAAGGCAATATAGATCTTAATACCAATAAATCAAATTTTTTAACATTTTTATCATATAAAAACTTAATAGCATTTAATCTATTATTTATTTTTTCTACATTACTCCGATTTGATAGATAAACATCGTGCCCAAAATGTAAATCTTTTATTTTTAAAAAACAATAGTGAGATTTAGTATATGATGTTTTTATTTTTGCTATTTTCAATAATTGAAATATAATACTTGGATGTATAATTATGCATAGTATAGTATGAAATTTTGTTTTTAAATCTCTATACATAAATCGTTTAATACAATACAAAATTAAATTCATAAGATTTAATATTTATATTTATAAAATTTAAAATAAATCTACTAGATCAACTAAGTTTTGATATACTTCATAAAACCCGCTAGCATGACCTCTTTCCCAAGCAAGATTCCAAACTTTAGATCTTTTATCTTTTGGTAAATTGTTTAAACCAGCTTCTTCTTGTATATATTCAACTAAAACACATTCTAATTTATTATTATATTCTTGAACATCTTTAAGACCAAGATCATAAATCTTTTTATCTTTTTCATAATTAGAAAGTTCTTTAGCATATTCAAAGACATCAGTTGCATTATGTTGGTTTTTAAGATATGGTTTTTTTGGTGATTTTGGCCATTCAAGTTCTTTAGCTTTTATTGTGTCAATTGCTTTTTGAACATCACCACCACAAATTTCTTGAAGTTTTTTAAGATCAATATCAATTTCTCTTGTCATATTTTTATCCTTTCAATTTTAATGATTTTTCTTCAAATAAAGTATTCATTTTTTCTGATTTAACTGTATAGACATATCCTTTAAATTTTGATTTTTTAGTTTTACCATTAATATACAAATGCGGATCTGGTGTATAATAAATTTCTAATGTATATCCATCAAACTTCCACGGTAAACTAATATTATTTAAATTGTGCTCAAAATGTGATAATCCACCTCTTACAAAATTATTTTCTTCATCAACTTCTGTATAATATCTATCAACATCTGTAATAACACCTTCAGTTTCTCCATATAGTGTTGGCTTACAAAATACTTTATTACCAATAGAAAATTTTGGCTGTTTTTTCATATCAGAAATTGTAGCAATTTTACCAGTAAAACTATTTGGAAGAGACTTTGACATATTATAAATTCCCTATATTATTGAATGACTTTATATTCTTCACCAAATTTAGATTCATCTGGAAATTTTATATAACTTGTAATTAAACTTTTATCTACAATCCACACTTCATTATCATGGTATTTACTACATGATACTCTAAAAGTTTTTCTATTTATCTTTAAAATTTCACCCCATAAACGATCACCTCTATGAGACCAACAAACTCTACCATTTAAGGGTATTTGATTTATATTAATTTCTTTCATAAATTTCTCCTTTTTTGTAGAATAAATATAATATAATAATAATTAAAAGTAAATATATTTTTTTATTATTTTTTCATTAAATATATGCGGTAAAATATGTTCTTTTTAAGTATGCTCTTTTTATTCAAATTTGAAGCACTTTAAATACCAAAAAATGCATTAGATGAAGCTAGATAGTTTTTAATCAAAAAGCCTATGGTTATTATTAGGTAGATGTTTTATGGTGCTATTAAGTGAAATTTAAGCTTTTTCTACTCTATACTCAATTTTATGTTTTTTGAGTAAATCTGTAATATATCTTAAATCTTCTTCGTTTACTGGGGTTAAAAGTTTTCTAACATTATATTCTATATTATCAAAAACTTTATTTGATAATATATTAGAAAATTTATTTGGTGAGATTAGATTATTTATAAAATTAATAACAGAGAATATAGAACTTTTTTCAATATAATAAATCATGAAAAATTCTTCTTCTTTTTTTGTTATTTGTTTTATTTGTTGTGTAAGTTTGTTTAAAAAATTTATTCTATTGTTTTCTATTTCTTTTTCAGTATGTGTTTTTAAATATTCTTTACAAACTGTACACATACCAAAAGATCTAAAATATAAATCTTCTGATTTAATAAGTAAAGTGCCAGTACCGATTTCAACAGCACGTATTTCTGCACATTTTGGACAAAAGAATGGGTTGAGGTTCATAATTTTTTATTTTCAATATAATAAATAAACATTATATAGTAAATATTAATTATTTTGATTTCTTGTTTCTAAAGATTGAAAAAACTTACTTTTATTTCTTTTTTCTCTCTTTTTAACTGAAGGTTTTTTGAAAAACATTTTATCAATAGCATAAACTAAAACTTTAGATATTTTAGTTTTTTTCTTAAATCTAAGAAGCAAACTATCTATTGATTCTCCTGGACGAGCTATTATTGTGAAATTTGATGGATATTGTTTTTGATCAAACATTATAAACTCTTTTCTTATAAATCTTATTTATTTTTTATTAAAAACTTTACATTTATTTTATTAAAAATTTTCCCAATACCAATCATTTCCTTTTTTAGTAATATATTTTTCTTTTACAAAATCACTCCATACTTTTTTTACATCACCAATTCTGTTCCACTGTTTGCTTTTTAATATATGTTGTATAATATTGTCTGGAACTTTTCCATTATATTGTTTTCTATAAAATAAGTCTCTTAATAAATTTTCTAATGTTTGATTATTTTTTTTAATTTCATTAATTTTTTTAAGTTTAACTATTTTAGGATTTGTAATTGTATGTTGATTTCCTTGACGATCTTTAACAACTAAATGATTATCTCCTATAATTTTTACTTTACCTATAAATCTAATTGATTCTTCATTAAATTTTACTGTCCATTCTATATCATCATTAATATTTAAATTATATTTTGAAAATTTATTTTCTTTTAATAATTTTCTAACTTCAACATCAATCATTTCTTTTAATTGTTGCATATTAGATACTTTAGCTATTTTATTATCATCTTTTTTATTAACAAAGCTTTCTTTTGTATGCTCACATGCATTTTCTGGTAAACCACATATTTCACATGTATTATTAATTACACCACCAGAATATGGATTATATGATTTTTGATTATTAATTATTTCTTTTATTAAAGATCTAATCTTTTTTTCTTCTTTAGATTCATTTAAATCATTCATTTTAAATTCTTTATTGCATTTTGAACATATTAATGTATTTTTAGAAGCTAAATTAGGATGCCAGTATAATTTAATATTACAATCTGGACATTTATATTTTGTGATTTTATGTCCTAAATTATTGCTTTCTTTAATATTTTTTATCATATTGGTAATCTTTCTTTAGCTATTTCTTTTGGATTATATAAAACATTTGTATTATTAACACCCATCTCTGTTGCAACTAAACTAGTATCTTTTTTCTTTTCTTTAGCTGATTCTTCCATTAAATCAACCATTTCATTCATTTGTTGCCAGAATTGTGCTGATTCTTGTGATTGTCCATCATTTATAACTCTTTTGTTTTCAGTTCTATTTCTTATTGCAACTGCTTGATTAAATTTTGATTCTGGTATTCTTATTTGTTCTTCTTCATTGTCTTCTAATAAAGAATCATCATTTAAAATATCATCAATATCAGACATTCCTGTTGATATCTTTTTTCTTTGTACTATTGGTTGTTGTATAGCTTTTCTTTTAGGTTGTTCAACTATCATTTGAGACAAGCCTGGTGATCTAGGTTTCTGTATTATTTGTTTTTGAACAGGCTGTTGTGTTTTTTTCTTTAATTGCTCATTTAGAAAAATTTCTTCCCTAACAATTTTTCTAAACTCTACAGAAAGATTTTCCATAACCATTTTAGTTACTATTTGTGCAAGTTGTTGTGGATTTACTTTCATAACATCTCTTTTATTGTGAATGATTCTGATATCGATATTGTTTTTTCTTGTTTCTTTGGTTGTTTTAAACTTGTTTGTTTCTTTTGTTTAATATTTTTCTTAAATGGATCACCAGACTCATAGCCCTTAAACTGATAACCTTTTTTCATATTAGTTCTAATATTTTTCTTTCCAGTTGTACTCTTTTTACCAGTTGGAGTAATCCATTTCATTTTCAAGAGTTCTGGTTCTTTAACTTGTGTTTCTAAAAATATTTTAACTAATGATTTAATATTCTTTTTTTATATAATCTAAAATTTCATTAATTTTTTTCAATTCAATATTTACAGGTATAATTATATGTTTCTTTCTCTCTAAACCTTCTTGTAATATAGCTTTTGCAACTGATGGTTCAGAAACTATATCAAAAGTTAATAAAGAAAGATCATCATTAACTTGTTCTGTAGTTTCATCAATAACTGAAGTACTACCATAACTTCTTGAAGATATACCAACAGTTCCACCAGCTTTTAATATTGCTTTTAGATTCTTACCGGGTGTAGTGTCCAATATTTGTGTTTTACCAACTAATTTATTACCATTCCAACTAAGCTCTTTAATTAAATGACATGCATCATTTAAAGTAACTATAGAACTTTCAGGATGATCTAATGCTCCATAAGCTCTACCTTCTTCAATAAGCTTTCTAAATTTTTCAGCTTCTCTTGAAAGTATTGGATGTGGATATATTCTTCCATTCTGGTTTTTTATACCAGATTCTTGAAATATACCACTAAGAACAATTGGTTGATTGTTATTTGGATCTTGTAATTGTTCTTGTAGTGTTTTTTTATCGTAATTTAATACTCTATATTCTCTTAATGGTTGCATAGTTTTATTTTTTATGTTTTAAATTTTTAATTCCTTTATTTATTGCATTTTGTACTTCAATACTTTCTAAGTCAAGAACTTCATCTCTATCAACACAAATAGCTTCTTTTTCTGATGGTGAATATGTTGCTTTATCGCCATGTTCTGGACAAATAAAATGAATTATATCAGAGCTTTCAGTCAATGTTTTTTGCATTGATTCTTGAAAATCAAATTCACCAAAAAGAAAGTTAACTTTATCTTTATTTTTTATAAAATTATCTAATTCATTTTTATTCATATTTTTTATAAAATCACCTATAAAATAGTTTACATATTTCTTTAATTTATTATCAAGTGGAAGTTTAAATTCTTTTGAAATTTTTTGTATTAACTCTTGTCTTTGATTTGGTTGAAATATTTTATTTATATCAATACTTTCAGTTAAATCTGATTGATCTTTTCTCATTATTAAATTAGAGTTTTCATCTAAACTATCTGTTATTCTATTTTCTTTATCAAAATCAGATATATCTACAGGACTTTCATTATATTTTTTTGCTATTATTTTATAAGTTTTTATTGCATCATTTGTTTTTAAAAAGTTATTTTTAATATCTATTGCTAATTGTCTTTTATCAATATTTTTATCTAAATTTGCTTCATTTACTTTACTTTTTGATAATAATAAATGTCCATTAACTACAGGTATTTCTTTACCATCTTTTCCTTTAACATAATAAGTAACAAAATTACCAAATGGTGTATTATTTTCTTCTACATCTGTTACAATATATTCTTCACCCTTTTTTAATTTTTGTACATCAGATGATGCTATAACTTTATCGCCTTTTTGATAAGTAGTAGATTCATTGATTTTATTCTCTTTTAATGAATTTAAATACTTAGTCCAGTTTTGTATTTGTTGATTTATATATTCTTTATTTTTATTTCCTACTGTTGTTTTTAATTGTTTTTTTAATTCATTAATATGTTCAATAGCTTCTTCTTTTGTCCAGTTCTGTGATGAACTTTTATTTTCATTATGTTTAAATTTACCAATTTGCATAGTTCCTGTTTTTGCTGCATGTATATCTGAACTAGTATAACCAAATTTACTAGTTAAAATATCTTCAATCTCTTGCATTCTACCTTCTCTTCTCATAGGATTTGATTTATACATTTTTGAAAGCTCTTTAACTAACAATGATTCATCATCTTTATTCTCTTTTAATACTAATACTTTTTTAACTTCATATAATGGGTAATTATTTCTTAAAAAAGTATTTAATTCTTCTTTATTATTAACACTATGTTCTATATTTTTAATTTTACCATCAAAGTCTAAAATAACTCCATATGTAATACCCTTTTTAGATTCTTTTAATGGTTTATGAAGAATGTAAGAATCATAAAATTCTTTTATTTCTTTTTCTTTTAAGTGTTTTTTAACCCAATTAAAATCTATAACTGTTGAATCTTCACCATAACCATCAGCAAACTCATCTTGAAAAGCTTTATTAGCAACTAATTTATTGATCATAGAGTCTACTGAAACAGATTCATTAATTTTATTATTAACTGGTTCTTGAATTTGTTGTTGTAATTTAGAATCTTGCTCTGCCATTTCATGCGCGCTGGTAATTATAACTTGATAATCAGCCATTAATTTTTGAACTCTAGCAACTTCAGCAACAGCTCTACGAAATTCAAAATCATCTCTAGTTTTTGTTCCTAAAGAAAAGAAAGCTTCTAAGTGTGAAAAAGAATTGTCAATTTGTTGTTTAATCTTTTCACCAACTTCAGCTAATTTTTTTATTTTTTCATAAACATCTGGAGCTTGATTTTTCATTACTTTTTCTGCTTCTTCTAAAATAATTTTATCTATTTGTGATTGTTTGATTTTCATAGTTTTATTTTCTAATAATGTATATGTTTTGCCTACTAACTTTTCATATGTTTTAATAATTTGACCCACACTAAATTTACTATCATTGTTATTATCAATAACTTTTGTTTTAATTGCACCACTTTTACTAATATCAAGCACTTTTAACTTAATACCAGTTAGATTATGTTTTAATATACTTCCTACTTGTAATTCGCTCATAATTTTATTATATAAATATATAGTTTAATTTAATCCAGGGAGTTTTATATTTGATAAAAACTTAACTAGATCAGAAAATTCTATATGTAATCCTATTAATTGCAACATACCAAAAACAAACCAAGCTATAATAATATAGCTTACATATTTAAAAAGTTTAGATTTTATAAAAAAATTAAGCTTATTATGTGTTGCTAACCAATTTTTAAAAGCATCATTTAATTTTCTATTTGCTCTTTGTGATTTTGTTAAATCATATAAATCTTTCAATGATTCTTCTAAACCTTGTCTACCATTAACTCTAACATTAAGAATTTTGTCTATTTTAATATGCATTTCTTTCATTTCTTTATTCCCAATCTCAAGTTGCTGCTTCCACTCTTTAGAATAATTAATATGATCATTGAAAGTTTTTGTAAGATCTTTTATTAAAATTGCATGTTGTCTCATATCATTTTCTAAGTTTCTTAGTCTTTCACTATGAGTAGGTAATTTCTTTGAATTAGTCATGTTTATTATCTGCTCTAAATATTTTAGTTATTTGTTAATTAATTTTCTTTCTATATTTGTTTTTGCTACAGTTGGTAGCATATCCCAATCATGATGTATATATTTTTCAACATTTTTTGTATCTTTAAAAACAGTTTGAAGTAGCTCTTCTCTTTTTTCTATTGATAAATTACTCCATTTTGCAGAGATATTATCTGATTCGCTTAATATTCTTTTAACTTGCTCTCTGATATATTTATGCAAATTAGATTGTTTAATTTGTATTTTTTTCATAATATTTTCTTGTAATTTTTGTTTATTAAAAAAATGTCTTTTATGGAATTTTCCAGTTATTAGAGCAGCCATAAAATTTGCAACAACTTCATATGGTAGTAAATCATGACCATCATTTTTTGGATATACTTTTTGTAAAGCTTTTTCTAAATATTGTATTTCATCTGTAAAAGCAACTTTTTTTAATTCATCATTATAAAGACTTATCCAATGAAATATTTCATGTACTAAAACAAATATAATGTCTTCTTTAGATTGCAATTGTGAATTATACTTTAATAATATTTTACTATTATCTAAGTCAAGATGTGAAAGATCATTTTTATCCTTCTTTTTAACTACAGTAACAGAAATTGGATATTTAGATTTATCAACTAAAGAAAGAAATGGTTTTAATTTTTCTTCAATAGATTTTAAGAAAGAAATATCTTCATCAGTTTTTTTATATATTTTTATATAAGACATTTATACTTTAATTCTTTTGACAAAATTAATAAGTTTATCTAATGATGAATCTATATTTTTAAAATAATTATTTAATATTTTTGAATAATTATCATAATTTGGTGTATCAGCTAAAGACATATCAATATGCATCATAAACTCTTCCAATTTTTCTTTTATTTCTTCAACTTCAAAAGCAGCAGATTTTGGATTAAAATTAGCTTGTTCATTAATTTGTTTTTTAGATTGCTCATTTAATATTTTAATAGCTTGTTCTCTAATATATTTTTGTAAATTAGATTGTTTAATTTGTATTTTTTTCATAGTATTTTTATTTTCCCCTAAATTATCAAATTTTGCTGCCCATAAACTAGCTTCTCCATTAATAACATTTGATGAATTACTATCATGTTCATTATCTTTATTAATTACTCGTTCTGGTGCAATCCATTTTTGTTTATTATCTTTTGTTTTAACTAAAAATGCTGTTCTTTTAAATGGGTTGTTATTACCATTATGATCAACTTGTATAACAGTACATTTACCGTAATCTCTTACGTTTAATATATCTTGAGATTTTATATCTGAGACATCAATCATTTATTTTCCTTTAAAAAATTATCAACAATTTTATCAATTTCATTGTATGATAAATTATCAGAATATTTGCTAGTGTATATTTTTTCCTTTAATCTTTTTGATTTTATTTCTATATTTTGAGAATCATTATAATAATTTGGGTTTTCTTTTTTAAGATTATTTAGAAAATTTTTTAAATTATTTATAT
>ORJL010583024.1_pt1 | contig 83923 bp, 92 predicted proteins | sample 1779941 | NCBI WGS metagenome assembly ORJL01 (sample SAMEA104232317, study PRJEB22302) | groundwater metagenome | biome: forest; feature: aquifer; material: groundwater | place: USA | collected 2011-08-07 | depth 5.8 m | reverse complement strand
TTTTTTGCCAGCCACCGACTAATTCTCTCTCGGTCACGAGCTGATAGACGCCGGTATCTCTTTTGTTCTTTCCTTTTCATAACGCCTCCTTGCGGTTATTATATCCCGCAGGTGTTGCGTTAAATTAACGGAGCTACCTTATATGATTACTTTAGGAATAGAAACTTCCTGCGATGAAACCTCCGTTGCCGTCGTGCGCGGCCGCAGGCAGGTGCTCGCGAATGTCACGCAATCGAGTCTCGAGCAGCACCGTTTTTACGGAGGCGTCGTGCCCGAGATCGCCTCGCGCTCGCATTTAGAGGCTCTGCCCGCGTGTCTCGACAGCGCCATCAAAAAAAGCCGCGTGCCTCTTTCCAAAATAGACCTCGTGGCCGTGACGGCGGGCCCCGGCCTCATGGGCTCCATCCTCGTCGGGCTCTCGGCCGCCAAGGCGCTCGCGCTGGCCCTGGGCAAGCCCGTGGTCGGCGTCGATCACGTGATCGCGCACGCCTACGCCGGTTTTATGAGCGATCCGAAGCTCCGTTTTCCGGCGCTGGCGCTCATCGTGTCCGGAGGCCACACGCTCGTCGCCGAAATGCGCTCGCCGTCGGATGTGCGCGTGCTGGGCCGGACGCTCGACGACGCCGCCGGGGAAGCTTTTGATAAGGTTGCAAAGATACTGGGTTTAGGCTATCCTGGAGGTCCTGAGATCGACCGCCTTTCTAAGCGGGAAGGCCCGAAGCGTTTCCACTTTACCCGGCCGTATCTTTCAAATGAATCTCTGGATTTCAGCTTCAGTGGCATCAAAACCGCGGTTTTTTACGAGGTCGAGAAACTGAAGAGGACCAAGCCCCTGTCGCCTAAGATAAAAAAAGCGTTGTGCGCCGGTTTCCAGGAAGCGGTCTGTGAAGTGCTGACGGCTAAAGCGATCCGCGCCGCGAAGAGTCGGAAGCTCGGTTCTATCGTGGTCGGCGGAGGCGTCAGCGCCAATTCACGCTTGCGGACGATGCTCACCGCGGCCGGCCGCCGCGAAAGTTTGAAAGTGGTGTTTCCGCCGATGATGCTCTGCCAGGACAATGCGGCGATGATCGCGGGACTTGGTTCGGCGCTTTACGAATCCGGCCGGCGCGACACACTGGCCCTTAACGGTTATCCTGATTTCAACGAGTCCGCCTCATGACGAAGGAAATGCACCCCGAAAAGCAGCACCCCGAGATCGACGAAAAGCTCCTGATGGACGTCCACGAGGCGGCCGCGCTTTTGGAGATATCGGAAGACGAGCTTTGGGGGATCGTCCACACCCATAAGATCCCGACGCACAATGTCGCCGGCGCGTTCATGCGCTTAAAGAAGCACGACATTGAAGAGCTCAAGATCAAGTGGCGCATCGAACGGGAGCTCTTCCCGAAACGCGAACAGTACTTCGCGCACAAGAGTATCGTCAAAAAGCCCGGGCTCGGCGAAAAATTAGAGGATTTCTGGTATTTCAACGATTTCTACATCCTGTGCTCGGCGCTGGCTGTGTTCCTGCTTTATTTCATCGTTTCTTCCCAATAAAAGGTCCTTCTCCCCGAATCAAATGAAATTCCTGATCCTCGATGGCAACTCTTTCTGTTACCGCGCATTCTACGCGATCCGCGAACTACGCAACTCCAAGGGTTTCCCGACCAACGCTGTTTACGGCTTTATCACGATGACCGAAAAGCTGCTGAAGGACTTGAAGCCGGACGCGGTGGCTCTCACGTTCGACATGAAGGGGCCGACGTTCCGCCATAAGCAGTACGCGGACTACAAGGTCCAGCGCAAGCCCATGCCCGACGAGCTCATCCTTCAGATGCCCGTGATCAAGGAAGCGGTCGCGGCGTTCAATATTCCGATCTATCAGCTCCAGGGTTTCGAAGCGGACGATCTCATGGCCACGCTCGCCAAAAAGCTCACGGCGGCCGGACACGACGTGTTCCTGTCGACCGCGGACAAGGACGCACTTCAACTGGTGACCAAAAAAGTGAAAGTCGTCAACCCGCTCAAGGACAACGTCGTTTATGATGAGGCTGCCGTCCAGGACCGCTTCGGGGTGGAGCCGGGACGCGTCGTCGAGATCATGGCGCTGATGGGGGACGCATCCGACAACATCCCCGGGGTCGCCGGCGTCGGCGAAGTCACCGCGATGAAGCTGATCGCCGAATTCGGCACGCTCGAGAAACTCTACAAGGACCTCTCTAAAGTGAAAGGCGACAAGCTCCGCGCCAATCTTGAATCGCAGAAGGAGCAGGCGTTCCTCTCGCGCGAGCTCGCCACGATCGATCACGACGCGCCGATCGAGATCGACATCGACGCCATGAAGCGCCGGGAACCCGACACGGAGAAGCTCGCGGCGCTCTACCGCGAGATGGAGTTCCGCACGCTCCTCAAGAATCTCCCTCACGCTGAAGAGAAGAATGCCGCCGACACCACGCTCGACTACACGCTCATCACTCAAAAAGAGGATTTCGGGGAGCTCGTCAAACAACTTTCGAAGAAAAGGGAATGGGCGTTCGATTTCGAGACCACCGGCGTCGACGCCATGACCGCCCGGCCCGTCGGGATCTCTTTCTCTTTCGCCGAAAAGCAGGCTTTCTACGTGGAGTTTCCTGAAAAAGGCCCGATGTCCCCGGAAAAATGCCTCGGCGCGCTCAAGGGGCTTTTCGAGGACTCGTCGATCCGCAAGATCGGCCAAAACATCAAATATGAGGCGATGGTGCTGATGCAGTACGGCATCCGCCTCGAAGGCATCGCGTTCGACACGATGGTGGCCTCTTATTGCCTCAACCCCGCCAAGCCCAACCACAACCTCGACGACATTGCGATGGAACAGCTGGGTTTGCGCATCACGCCCATCACCGAGCTTATCGGCACGGGCCGGAGTGAGATCACGATGGACCAGGTCCCCATCGAAAAGGTGTACCGCTACGGCTGCCAGGACAGCGACATCACGTTCCGCCTGGCGAATGTGCTCGGGGAAAAGCTCAAGGAAAAGGGGCAGGATGAGCTTTTCAGACAGATCGAGATGCCGCTGGTCATGATCCTCGCCGACATCGAATGGGCGGGGGTGGCGATCGACACGGAGCTTCTGGCGGAGTTCTCAAAGGAGATGGAGAAGTCTCTTGCGGCGCTCACGAAGAAGATCCATAAGGAGGCGGGGCAGGAGTTCAACATCAACTCCCCCAAACAGCTCTCTGAAATATTGTTCGACAAACTCGGCCTGCCTGTGGTAAAAAAGACAAAGACAGGGGCATCCACGAACGTTGAAGTTCTGCTCGAGCTTTCCGAAATTCACCCGCTTCCCAAAGAGATATTGAAATTCAGGGAACTTTCGAAGCTGAAGTCTACCTATGTGGACGCCCTTCCGCTCCTGGTCAATCCAAAGACGCACCGCGTCCACACGTCCTTCAACCAGACGGTGACGGCCACGGGACGTCTTTCTTCGAGCGAGCCGAATCTTCAGAATATCCCGGTTCGCACGGAGGAGGGCAGGAAGATCCGCAGGGCGTTCGTGGCACCCCGGGGCTGCGTGCTGGTCTCGGCCGATTATTCGCAGATCGAGCTTCGGGTGCTGGCTCAAATGTGCGGCGACGAGAGCCTGGTCAAGGCATTCCGCGAGGGTTTCGATATTCACCGCTACACGGCGGGTTTGATCTTCAACGTCGACCCGTCCGCCGTGACGGATTCGATGAGAAACTCGGCCAAGACAGTCAATTTCGGGGTCCTTTACGGCATGGGCCCGTTCAGCCTGGCCAAAAGCCTCGGCATCACGAACGAGGCGGCGAAAGATTTTATCAAAGCATATTTCGACCGGTATCCGAGCGTTAAAAAATATCTGGAAGACACTGTGGAGCAAGCGCGGAAAGACGGGTACGTGTCCACCGCTTTCAAGAGGCGCCGGTATTTGCCGGAGATCCTTTCGAAGGACATGCGCGTGAAGGCGTTTGCGGAGCGCACGGCCATCAACGCGCCGCTGCAAGGCACCGCCAGCGACGTCATTAAGATCGCCATGTGCCGCATCGCCGGGAAGCTCGCGGCGCTCAAGTCGGGTGCCCGCATGATCTCACAGGTGCATGACGAACTTTTATTCGAGGTCCCCAAAGACGAAGTGAAGACGCTCGTTCCCGTGCTCCGCAAGGAAATGCAGGAAGCGGTGTCGTTCAAGGTGCCGATGGAGGTTTCCGTGAAGGCCGGCCCCAACTGGCTGGATATGGAGCCCTGTTCATGAAAGTCCTTTTTTGCGCAAGCGAAGTGGCGCCCTTCGCAAAGACCGGCGGCCTGGCCGACGTGACGGGTTCTTTGCCTCTGGCTCTCGGCCAGCTGGGCGTCAAAGTGCTCGTGACGATGCCGCGATACCGGGGGATCGCTCTTTCTAAGAAAAAACTCAGCGAAAACGTCTCGATCCGTTTCGTCGAAAATGAGGCGTATTTCAACCGCTCCTCGCTTTACGGCAATGACGGGGGCGACTATCCGGACAATCTGAAGCGCTTCCATTTTTTCTGCAGGCGTTCGCTTGAGATCGCGCGCGAGACCGGTTTTCAGCCGGACATCATCCACGCGCATGATTGGCAGGCGGCGCTCCTGCCCGTGATCGTGAAGATGACGGCCGCCTCGGACGATTTTTTCAGGCGCACGAAGACGCTCTTGACGATCCACAATATCGCGTACCAGGGGCATTTTTCCAGGCGTGATTACGACCTGCTCGGCCTGGACCCGTCGCTTTTCTCCGTCGATGTTTTCGAGTTTTACGGCAAGATCAATCTTTTGAAAGGCGGCATCGTTTTCGCGGACGCCGTCAGCACCGTGAGTCCGACGTACGCGAAAGAGATCCTGACGCGCGATTACGGTTTTGGTCTTGAGGGTGTCCTTAAAAAGAGGCCCCGCCCCGTGCGCGGCATCTTGAACGGCATCAACTACGATCTGTGGGACCCGGCGATCGACAAGGCGATCAAGAAAAAGTATTCGCCCGAGGAGCCGGAAGGGAAGGCGGCGTGCAAGGCCGATCTCCAGAAGCGCTGCGGCCTGACGGTCGACCCGGACGTGCCGGTGTTCGGCATTGTGACGCGCCTGGCGGAGCAGAAGGGGCTGGATATCCTCTCCGAGGTGTGCGACAGCCTGCTGGCAAGAGGCGCGCAGTTCGTGATGCTCGGCGACGGGGATCCGGCCTACAAGACCACGTTCACCAATGTCGAAAAGCGTCATGCCGGCAAGGGAGTGGCGTCGATCAACATCGGTTTCAGTTCCGCCGACGCGCATAAAATTTACGCGGGTGCCGATTTTTTCATGATGCCTTCTTTTTTCGAGCCGTGCGGGCTCGGGCAGTTGATCAGCTTGAAGTACGGCACGCTGCCGGTCGTCCGGCGCACGGGAGGTCTCGCCGACACGATCGTCGACGCGGACGCCGATCCCAAGAACGGCAACGGGTTTGTGTTCCATGACCAGATCCCCGAACACTTCCTGGAGTCGATCGACCGCGCCATCAAGGCCTACGGCGACAAGAAGCGCATGGCGGCGCTCAGGAAACACGCCATGAAAGCCGATTTTTCGTGGACCAAGAGCGCGAAGGCGTACCGGCAACTGTACAGATCGTTGAAAGAGGTGGTGGGGTGATCGTCGTCGGCATCACGGGCAGTCTGGCTTCCGGAAAGACGCAAGTGACGGATCTTTTCAAGAAATACGGCGCCAGGACGTTCGACGCGGACGCGTCCGCCCGCAAGGCCGTCAAAAAGGGTTCTCCGGTCTACGGGGCGATCGTGAAGCTTTTCGGACGAAAGTATCTCAAACCCGACGGTTCGCTCGACCGCGCAAAGCTCGCCGAGCGCGCGTTCTCGCACCCCAAGGACCTCCGGAAGCTCAATATTTTGATCCATCCGCGCGTGATCCTCGACGGCCTCGAAGTCATCGACGAGGTGCGGGGGAAGGAAGGCATTCTGGCGCTCGACGTGCCGCTCCTCTTCGAATCGAAGATGAACAATCTCGCGGACTTCACGGTGCTCGTGCGTTCCAGGCGCGAGACGACGCTGGCGCGGGCTCACAAGCGCGGGATGCCCAAAAAGCTTGCCCGCAAGATCCTCGTGGCGCAGTGGTCGCCCGAAAGGAAGGCGAAGCTCGTGGATTTTGTCATCCACAACGACGGCGACGTCCACGCGCTCGACAAACAAGTGTCCGGCCTTATCAAGGAGATCCAGTCGCGCGCCTTGCCTACCGGCAGGCAGGCGGCGGCGCTTCGCTAGAAAAAGTTTAGCTGGTTACAACCGACAATTTTCACAACAGGAGGAATACCCGAAGATGGACATCGATCTGGCAAAACTAAAAAAAATGAAGATGACGGACTTGAACGGCATCGCGCACCAGCTCAAGGTGCAGGGTGTCAGCGGTCTGAAAAAGACTGACCTCATCTTCAAGATCCTGCAGGCCAACCCCGAAGGCAAAGACGGCGGCGTCATGACGGGCGAGGGCGTGCTTGAGATCCTGCAGGACGGATTCGGCTTCCTCCGTTCGCCCAACTACAATTACCTGCCCTGCCCCGACGATATCTACGTCTCGCCGTCGCAGATCCGCAAGTTCAATCTGCGCACCGGCGATACCATCTCCGGCCAGATCCGCCCGCCGAAAGAAGGCGAGCGGTACTTTGCGATGCTGCAGGTGGCGCGCGTCAATCTCGAAGACCCCGAAGAGGGGAAAGAGAAGATCCTCTTCGACAACCTGACGCCACTTTACCCGAACCAGCGCTGGCAGCTTGAATACGCGACGGCCGACGTGTCGACGCGCATCATGGACCTCCTGGCGCCCATCGGCAAGGGCCAGCGCGGTCTTATCGTCGCTCCGCCTTACAGCGGTAAGACGGTGCTCATGCAGAAGATCGCCAACGCCATCACGACCAACCATCCCGACGCGGTCCTGATCGTGCTCCTCATCGACGAGCGTCCCGAAGAAGTCACGGACATGCAGCGCAACGTCAAGGGCGAGGTCGTCAGTTCCACGTTCGACGAACCCGCCGAGCGCCATGTGCAGGTGGCGGAAATGGTGATCGAAAAGGCCAAGCGCCTCGTCGAATCGAAGAAGGATGTCATCATCCTTCTCGACTCGATCACGCGTCTGGCCCGCGCTTACAACACGACGGTGCCTCATTCGGGCAAGATCCTCTCGGGCGGCGTGGACTCCAACGCGCTTCACAAGCCCAAGCGTTTCTTCGGTGCCGCGCGCAACATCGAAGAGGGCGGAAGCTTGACGATCGTCGCGACCGCACTCGTCGACACGGGTTCGCGCATGGACGAAGTGATCTTTGAAGAATTCAAGGGCACCGGCAACATGGAAGTGCAGCTCGACCGCAATCTCTTCCAACGCCGCATCTACCCGGCCATCGACATCAAGAAGTCGAACACCCGCCGAGAAGATCTCTTGACGGATAAGGACGACTTGGCGAAGATATGGATTCTCCGCAAGGTCTTGAATGAGCTCAATTCGACGGAAGCGATGGAGCTCTTGATCGAGAAGGTCTCGAAGACGAAGACCAACAAAGACTTCCTCAAGAGCATGAACAAAGCTTCATAACAACGAAGGAGAACGAGCACCATGGCAAAACCCACGACAGGCACCGGCGGCAAACCCATGACGAAGAACACCATGGGCGGCAAGGCTTCCAAGGGCGTGAAAGCGGCCGTCAAGGAAGGCGCCGATCATAAGTCGATCCACCCGAAGTATGAAGATTCGACGATCACCTGCCTTTGCGGCAGCGTCATCCACACGCGCTCCACGAAGCAGAACATCCGCGTGGAGATCTGCTCGAGCTGCCACCCGTTCTTCACGGGCAAGCACAAGCTGCTCGACACCGCAGGCCGCGTCGAGAAGTTCCAGAAGCGTTATTCCAAAAAGTCGTAACCGGAAAGCGACCGGGCTTTAAGAAGTGCGTTTCCTAAAAAAAGCCGAGGACAAGGTCCGGCGCTATAAAGAAGTCGAGGCGCTCCTGCACGACCCCGCGGTCACGCAGGATCCCTCGAGGGTACGCGACCTCGGCAAGGAATTCCGCGTGCTCGAAAGGATACAAGCGCTTTACGCCGCCTACCTCCGTCTCCAGGAGGAAGCGGCCGAAGTGAGCAAGATCCTCCAGGACAAGACGCAAGCCGAGGACATGCTCGAGATGGCGCGCGCCGAGGAGACGGGTCTTGAAGCGGAGCGCAAGCGCGTTGTGCATGAGCTGGAGGCGCTGCTCATCCAGGACGATCCTCGCCTGGCAAAAAACGTCATCATCGAGATCCGCGCCGGCACGGGCGGCCTCGAAGCGGGTCTTTTTGCCGCGGATCTTTTCCGCATGTACCAGCGCTTTGCGGCCGCAGGCGGTTTCAAGCTCGAAGTCCTGACGAGCACGCCCAATGAAGCCGGCGGTTTCAAGGAGATCATCGCCTCGGTCACGGGCGAAGGCGCGTACGGCCGCTTCAAGTTCGAATCCGGCACGCACCGCGTCCAGCGTGTCCCGGAGACCGAACAGCAGGGAAGGATCCACACGTCGGCCGTCACGGTCGCCGTGCTCCCCGAAGCCGAAGAGGTCGACGTCCAGATCAAGACCGAGGACCTTAAGTTCGACGTGTTCCGCTCCGGCGGCCCCGGCGGCCAATCCGTCAACACGACCGACTCCGCCGTGCGCATCACGCACATCCCCTCGGGCCTGATCGTGAGCTGTCAGGACGAAAAATCCCAGCTCAAGAACAAGATGAAGGGCCTCAAGGTCCTCCGCGCGCGCCTTCTCGAAAAGATCACCAATGAGCACAACGCCGCGATCGCCAAAGAACGCAAAGAGCAGGTCGGTTCCGGCGACCGCTCCGAAAAGATCCGCACGTACAATTTTCCAGACGGCCGCGTCACCGATCACCGCATTGGGCTGACGATCTACAATCTCGAAGCCGTGCTCGACGGCGAGATCCAGGCGTTCGTCGACGCGCTCTTCGAGGCCGAGCTTGAAAAGCAAGTTTAAGGGCCCGTCCGCTACTAAAGCGTCGGCGGATGGGCCTCTCCAAGCAAACCTTTCTTTTTTAAAAGAAATTACACAATGTTTGAAAGAGGCCCACGTGGCGTCGCCGCGTGTCGAGGCCGAAGAATTCGTAAAACATTTCGGCAAGATGGACCGTCTCGGTCTTTTTACGGGCAAAAAAACGGTCTCCGCCGCCGCGCGCCGCCGGGTCGCCGCTGCACTGAAAAAAAGAGTCCGCGGCACGCCGCTTCAACATCTTTTGGGGGAGTGGCCGTTCTTCGGGTACCCGTTCTACGTCTCGAAAGATGTGCTCATCCCGCGCCCGGAGACTGAGGTGCTGGCCGAAGAGGCCCTGAAGGCAGCGGAGGGCAAAAAGACCCCCAAAATACTCGACTTATGCACGGGTTCGGGGTGCCTCGCGGTCTCGTTGACAATCTCGAGGCCGGAATGTAGAATGACGGCTTCCGATATTTCTCAAAAAGCGCTTTCGGTTGCACGTAAGAACAGCAGGCGCCATAAGTTAGAGAAAAAGGTCACGTTCGTCCGGTCCGACCTTTTCGGGGCTTTTCGGCAGTCCGGCGATAAATGGGACATTATCGTCACTAATCCGCCGTATATTCCGAGCGCCGAAATAAGGACGTTGTCCCGTGAAGTCCGCCGCGACCCAAAGCTCGCGCTCGACGGCGGCCGCAGCGGACTCGACCTCGTCGAAAAAATTTTGCAGGACGCACCGCGGTATCTCGAAGACGGCGGCACGCTTCTCATGGAAATAGGGAAGGGCCAATCGCGCACGCTCGGAAAAAAATATCCGTCGGTACGATTCATAAAAGATCATTCAGGCGTTGAGAGAGTTTTAATCTTAAAAATTTAGGGGTCCATGGACAATTTAATCGTCGAAGGAGGCCGTCGCTTAGAGGGGACGGTCGAAGTGAGCGGAGCGAAGAACGCGGCGCTGCCTGTTCTCGCGGCCACGGTGCTCACGAGGGAGCGTTCGGTCATCCGCAACGTCCCGCACGTTTCGGACATCCTGACGATGGTCAAAATTTTGAAGGCCCTCGGCGCCAAAGTGAACCACGCCGCCGACACCGTCGAAGTCGACCCGTCGGGCATCACCAACCCGTTCTTGACGTACAAGCTCGTGTCGACGATGCGCGGCTCGATCTGCTTCCTCGGGCCTCTTTTGGCGCGGTTCGGCCACGCGAAAGTGTCGTTTCCGGGCGGCTGCGTCATCGGCCCGCGCCCGATCGACCTGCACATCAAAGGCATCAAGGCGTTGGGCGCCGACATCACGGTCGAGCATGGTTATGTGATGGCGAAGGCCAATAAGAAACTGCGCGGCGCGCGCATCTATCTCGGCGGCGCGTACGGTTCGAGCGTGCTCGGCACGGCCAACGTCATGATGGCCGCGACGCTCGCGAAAGGCCGCACGGTCATTGACAGCGCGGCCTGCGAGCCTGAAGTCGTGGACCTCGGGAATTTTCTGAAGAAGATGGGCGCCAAGATCGACGGCCTCGGCTCTCCGTCCATCACGATCGAAGGCGTCAAGAAATTGTCGGGCGCGAATTATTCGCTCATCCCCGACCGCATCGAAGCGGGCACGTACGTGATCGGTTCGGCGATCACCAAGGGCGACGTGACGCTGAAGAACATGAATTTGAACATGATGGGCGCCATGATCGACAAGCTTCGCGAAGCCGGCGTCCTTCTGACGGAAAAGCACGGCGGTGTGCGCGTGCGCCGCACCGGTCCTTTGAGGCCGATATCGGTCACGACGCTGCCGTACCCGGGTTACCCGACGGACTTGCAGGCGCAGATGATGGCGCTCATGTGCGTGGTGCCGGGGATCAGCGTCATCACGGAAAAGATCTACCCCGAGCGTTTCATGCATGTCTCGGAGCTCAACCGCATGGGTGCGGCGATCATTCTCGAAGGGCCGAGCGCGATCGTGAGCGGGAAGAAAAAATTGTCAGGCGCGCCGGTCATGGCGTCGGACTTGAGAGCGAGCGCGGCGTTGGTGCTTGCAGGCCTCGTGGCCGAAGGATCGACGGAGATATCGCGCGTGTATCACTTGGACCGCGGATACGAGAACCTCGTGGAGAAGCTGAAGGGCCTCGGGGCGAAGATCCGCAGAGAGAAAGACCTCAGGTAAAAGGAGAAATCAATGTCAGTCGTCATCAGACTCAAATCAGTGGGCACCAAGAAGAAGATCAAGCACCGCATCGTCATCACCGACACGCGTTTTCCGCGCGACGGCCGCTTCCTCGAGGAAGTGGGTTTTTGGGACCCTTCCACGAATCCGACGACCGTCAAGATCAAGGCCGACCGCATCGAGCAGTGGGTCAAGCAGGGCGCCACGCCTTCGGCGACCGTGAAGTCGATCCTGCAAAAGGCCGGCGTCATGTATTCGAATAAGATCAAGGCTCAGACGCAGGGCGCTCCGGGCGAGAAGAAAGTGAAAGTCGCCAAGGCCCCGAAGGCTCCGAAAGCAGCAAAGGCTCCGAAAGCGCCGAAAGCTGAATAATTGTAACGTGGCGGACGCTGTCCCCAGGGGAGGCGTTAGCCATTGTGGTGTAGAATCTAACGCTTCCCTTGGGGACGGCGTCCGGTGATGAAAATAGACGTTTTAACGCTCTTCCCGGGAATGTTCGATTCCTTCACGGCGCACTCGATCTTGAAGCGGGCGATCGAGAAGGGTCTCGTGGCGGTCAAGACGCACGATATCCGGCAGTACACGCGCGACAAGCACAAGACGGCCGACGACCGGCCGTTCGGAGGCGGGCCGGGGATGCTCATGAAGTGCGAGCCCATCTTCGAAGCCGTCGACAAGCTGTTTGGAGGGAAGAAAGGCCTGAAAGGCGCGCGGTTCGTGTTCATGACGCCCGCCGGCGAGAAGTTCAGTCAGAAAGTCGCCCAGCGCCTGTCGAAAGCAAAGCACGTGGTGGTGCTTTGCGGGCATTACGAGGGCGTCGATCAACGCGTGATCGACGAGCTCGTCACCGACGAGATCTCCATCGGGGACTATGTCCTTACCGGGGGAGAGCTTCCGGCCATGGTGGTGATCGATACGGTCACCCGCTTGGTCCCGGGGGTCCTCGGATGCGAGGGATCGAAGGAGTTTGAATCTTTTAGCGGGAATCTGTTAGAATACCCGCACTATACGCGCCCGGCCACCTACCGGGATTTAAGCGTTCCGCCCGTGCTCCTCTCGGGCAACCATCAGGCCATCGAGCAGTGGCGGAAGGAAGAGGCAACGAAACGCACGCGCAAGCGGCGCCCGGATCTTTTTAAAAAAGATCTTTTGAAAAAAAGGAAGAAATAACATGCATCCCACGATCAAGGCCCTCGAGGCCGAACAGATGAAGAAAGGCCTGCCGAAGTTCCGCATCGGCGACACCGTCCGCATTTCCGTCAAAGTCGACGAAGGCGACAAGACCCGTACCCAGCTTTACGAGGGTACCGTGATCGCCCGCCGCGGTTCAGGCAACCGCGAGTGCGTCACCGTCCGCCGTATCTCTTTCGGCGAGGGCGTCGAGCGTAATTTCCCGCTCCACAGCCCCACCGTCCAGAAGATCGAGCTCGTGCGCACCGGCAAAGTCCGCCGCGCGAAGCTTTACTACCTGCGCGACAAAACGGGCAAAGGCAAACAAATTGAAGAAGGCAAACGCGAAGAGGTTGCATCAGCTCCTTCTGCATGATTCTGAGTTCCTGAACCGGGGATTCAAGTCCCTGGCGGGCGTGGACGAAGCGGGAAGAGGACCCTTAGCGGGTCCTGTAGTCGCCTCGGCCGTGATCGTCAGGGACTTTTCATTTTTAGGGGCGGTCGACGATTCGAAGAAGATGACCGCCAAAAGCCGTGAAGCCGTTTACGGCGAGATCTTTGAGAAGTGCGACGTGGGGGTAGGGATCGTCGAGCACGGTGTCATCGACGAGATCAATATACTCGAAGCGACGTTCCGCGCCATGGGCCAGGCCCTCGCCCGGCTTAAAACGCGTCCCGACGCGATAATGGTCGACGGCAACCGCAAGCCGAGGGTCTCCGGCAACTTTTTTCCCATCGTGGACGGCGACGCGCTCTCATTTTCCATCGCTTGCGCATCCATCGTGGCCAAAGTCACCCGCGACCGCATCATGGACGAGCATGACACGCGATACCCATTGTACGGATTCAAGAAACACAAAGGTTACGGGACGGCCGAGCATGTGCAGGCGCTGAAAGACCATGGCCCGTGTGAGATTCATAGAAAAACTTTTGAACCGGTTAGAAGTTTAGCATCTAGCCGGGGGTGACGCGGCGCGTTCCGTTAAGATGCTCCGACGCATCAGTCCTCGGGCAAAATTTGAAGAACCGCCCTCGGCTGAGGGAGGCAAGAGGTGAAAGGGGAGTCGAATCGCGGGTGGCGCGGAGGGTCCCCTTTTCGCTCGCAGGCTGCCGAAGGACGCCGAGAACGAAAAGGGTCCCCGCAGCGACAGGACCCGCGGCCCCAAAGAGGTATTGATGCGGCCCCACAGAATCATGAAAGGGTAATGATGGAAACGCTTCTCATCATCGATTACGGCAGCCAGTACAATCAGCTGATCGCGCGCCGTGTGCGCGAGTCGAAGGGGTTCTGCGAGATCGTCCCCCCGACGATCACCGCCGCTGAGATCAAAAAGAAGAACGTGAAGGGCCTCATCCTCTCCGGCGGCCCCGCGAGCGTCTACCAGAAGGGCGCTCCCAAGCTCGATCCGGACTATTTGAAACTGGGCGTCCCCATATTCGGCATCTGCTACGGCATGCAGGCGCTGACCCAGCTCTTGGGCGGCAAGGTCAAACGCGCTGCGGAGAAGGAATTCGGCCGCGCTGAGCTTTCTCTCCTTTCCACGAACGGCATTTTCAAGGGCGTCTCCAACAAGTCCATCTCCTGGATGAGCCACGGCGACTCCGTCTCGACCCTCCCCAAAGGTTTCAAGCGCACCGCCTTCACCAAGAACACGCACGTCGCCGCGTTCGAAGATCACCGGAATAAGATATACGGCGTGCAGTTCCACCCCGAGGTGCACCACTCCGAACAGGGGAAGAAGGTCATCGACAATTTCCTCTTCGGCATCTGCGGCTACAAGCGCGAGTGGACGATGAAGAATTTCATCGACGAGAAAGTGTTCGCCATCCGCGAGCAGGTGGGGAAGGACCGCGTCATACTCGGCCTGTCCGGCGGCGTCGATTCAAGCGTGGCCGCCGCACTTCTCTCCAAAGCCATCGGCAAGCAGCTCACCGCCATATTCGTCAACAACGGCCTCCTCCGCAAGAACGAAGAAGCCGAAGTCCGCGCCGCGTTCGCCGGCAAATACAACCTCGATTTCCGCGTGGTCAACGCCGAGAAGCTCTTCCTTAAAAAACTGAAAGGCGTCTCCGACCCCGAGAAGAAGCGCAAGATCATAGGCCACGAGTTCATCTGGGCGTTCGACCGCGAAGCCAAGAAGATCAAGGGCGCGAAGTTCTTAGCGCAAGGCACGCTCTATCCCGACGTCATCGAATCCAAATCCGCGTTTGGCGGTCCGACCGCCGTCATCAAGAGCCACCACAACGTGGGCGGCCTCCCCGACAAGATGAAGATGAAGCTCGTCGAGCCGCTCCGGACACTTTTCAAGGATGAGGTGAGAGAGCTCGGCGTGACACTTGGCCTTCCCAAGAGCCTCGTGTGGAGGCATCCCTTCCCGGGCCCGGGACTCGCGGTCCGCGTGCTGGGCGACGTGACGAAGGAACGCTGCGACATTTTAAGAGAAGCCGATTACCGCTTCATCCAGGAGCTCCGGGAATCCGGGCTCTACAGCAAGATCTGGCAGGCGTTCGCCGTGCTTCTTCCCGTGAAGAGCGTGGGGGTCATGGGAGACGAAAGAACGTACGACAACGTCATCGCGCTTCGCGCCGTCACAAGCGTGGACGGCATGACGGCGGATTGGTATGACATGCCGAAGGATGTGCTTGGCAAGGTCTCGAATCGCATCATCAACGAAGTCAAAGGCGTGAACCGGGTGGTCTACGACGTGAGCTCCAAGCCCCCCGCCACGATAGAATGGGAATAAGACGAAAGCATTCCGGACCGCGTCTGGTCGCGTTCTTCGGACCTGCCTGCCGGCAGGCAGGCGTGAGCCGGTGAATGAGCCCGATTTTGCAGAGCTGAAAAAATGATAGTCGAACTGATTCGATCAAAGGCAACAAAAGAGCAAATTGCTCAAATGTTGACCGCTCTCGAAAGCTATATCAAAGTAGCCGTCGACATTAAGCAGGGCATTCTCGCGGGCGGGGGTATCATGCATGCCGATTGCGAGAGAGTGCTGATCGAATCCGGCAGTCGTCAGATCAATATTTGGGGCGCTGATTGGTATCCAAAAGAAAAGCGGATGGCCTTCGGTTCTCTTATCAACATCTCCAGACAAGTCAAAAAAGGCGTGCGCCTCAAAGAGCCCATGCAGATTCAAGATCCGGAGATTCGCAAAAAAGTTGAACAGATTACCAGGAAACTGCTTGAGCCGTGACCAATATTAAAGACCTGAAGATTCGCTTTGATCGAGATCCATTGTCTTATCGATGGGGAGGAATCGCGTCCGATTTATCACGTCTTTCGGCGATGATCGCATCCGGACTTCGTGACCCACAATCATTTCAAGATGTATTGAAGGAAACGAAATATTTTACCGAATGGATCGCGCCGGAGTTGGATTTTGAAAAACAGAAAAAATTACTTAATCTTCAGCACAAACTTTCCGAATGGTCCGATTTACCCATTTCTCATTCAGTCGTCAAGCGAGAAGCAAAGAATTGGTCGCGGCAAATCCTAAAACTTTCCGGTTTGACGGCCTGAAACGTCCCCGCCGCTCGGTGACGCTTTATACAATGACAAGCCTGCCACACAGAGCAACGCCTCTGAAATCCGTTCGGTTGCGGGAGAATGAGATAAATAGATGAACGGTAAAGATAACAACAAGAGCAAAAACTAGCGCGCTGCCGAATATTGGTGGCGCGATTTTATTTAACCACTCAGGTCTATATCTGCACGGGAATGTTAGATGTGTTGACGTTCTCTGTGGGTCGAGACTGGTATTTTTAAAAAGGTAAAGATAAATGCAATATTTGATCGAGCAAAACATCAGTGACTATATAAATAAATACGCAGAAAAGATCGAAAAAGATCCGGCGTTGTACGAAGTTGATGAGGGCTATAAATATAAAGCAGTCGCGACATTCCAAAAAGAGTTCGACCTTGATGCTAGAGCATTACCGGAGATGCTGGAGCGAGCTTTTTCCGATTCGCATAATCTAGTGCAGTCGGGCCAGTATTTCCCGAGAAAAATGCTAATCCTATACGCAAAGAAGAACAGTGCGGTCGTGCGCACGGCACTAAAAGAGCTCTACCAAGAGAATACGTCAATCGCTGCTAGAGTTGATAGATTTCTGGATACAATGGAAGCGGAATTTTCCTCTCCCAATAAACAAAGTTATTTTGATTGCAGATTTGTAAGTTTTTTACTGGCAGCGCGAGAACCCGATAAATATCACTACGTGAAAGTCAGCGAATATAGGGACTTCGCCAAAAAGGTGAAGTATGACCTTAAATTGGAAGGCTCCCAGGGAAAAAAATTCGAAGAGATGGCCAAGCTTGCAATTTTAACCAAGGGTCTTCTTGGGCGGAGCTCAGAATTTAGGAAGGCCCACGCCCTGAGTACCTCTAGCTTTGCCTATAAAGATACTTCAATGAGCTGGGGTACGTTTGATTTTATCTTTAATATCGCAAGGCGGTTCAACGTTGATATCGATAAAATTGTTCAGAGGAAAATAGGGTGGAATGACGACGTTTCTAAGATCAGGCGAGAAGTGTTGGAGGACTTGATAGTTGGCGATCAGGAGGTCGATTTTGTTGCGGGGCTGTCTCCAGAAGAATTATTGAAACAGGCGAAGGAGTATAAGCCTCCGAAAGAGGCCCCTGGCGCTAAATGGACGATTTCTAAGGCTAGGCAGGACAACGCCAGGCAGAAGGAAAGGATCAAGCGCATCGAAAAGTATCGGTGCCAGGTGTGCTGCTATACGTTTGAGTACGTCAACTGTGAAGGAAAATTGCGCGGATACGCGGAAGTTGATCATATACTCGAAAAGTCAAAAGGGGGCACAGAGGCTTACGATAATCTCTGGGTACTTTGCGCCAATTGCCACATGAAAAAAACCTTGGGTGTTATCGTGATCGACCCGGTTAATAAATTGGTAACAGACGGCGGCGTCGCGGTCGCCATTCGGGATAATCATTTAAACTGGTCTATTTTATAAGGGGTCAGTCCTTGAATCTTGAATTACAGATACCGATGATTTCATGTTTCAAGTACTGACCCCGTAAGCATGCCTTTTACGCCGTATCACTTCGGCCCCGGGATGCTGGCCAAGTCTGTTCTTTCCAGGTATTTTAGTTTTGGGATGTTCGTAGGGGCGCAGATCCTTATCGATCTCGAAGCGCTCTTTTTTATGCTGAGCGGACAGTATCCAGTACACCGTTTTTTTCACACGTACCTGGGGGCGAACGTCGTCGCGCTGCTGTTAGTGGTGCCGGGACGGTGGTGTTATGAGAAGGCGGGCCGCCTGATCGGACGGAACGTCAGGGTTTCGGTTAAAACGGCGCTGATCACCGGATTGATCAGCGGGTATAGTCATGTTTTTCTCGACAGCGTGATGCATGCCGATGTCCGGCCGTGGGCGCCCTGGTCCGATGCGAATCCTCTTTACCAGGCGATATCTCTCGGTGTATTGCATTGGGGATGTCTCGCGGCAGGTCTGGTTGGCGTACTTTGGTTTGTATTGCGGCGAATATACCGGCCCAGGTCCGGATGATTAAATAATTATCAGCCAAGAAAGGATAACAGGATGGATGAACAATTCGCTGCCGGATGGGGTACTCTTTCGCTGATTAACGCAGGTCTGGCGCAAAGTAAGGGCCGAAGTGGTTTTGCGTGGTGGTTGTTGTCTCTTTTTCTTGGGCCGATTGCGACGTTCTTGATTGTTGTTCTTGGGGCAGTTAAGTGAAGTATAAGGGGTCATAAACCGGACGTAAACCGGACGTAAACCGGACGACGCCTGCCTGCCGGCAGGCAGGTCCGTGGGGAGAGGTTAGAACACTGCGGAGGCGTTACTCCCCGTGACACCCCATAGAAAAACAAGGCGGATTTGCGAAAGACGATAAACAAGAAAAAGGAGATCTGATGAAGCGGACTATGATGCTTTTGGTGGTATTTCTTTCAGGGGTTTCCTTGGCGTATGCCGAAACGGCGCAGGACTACATCGACCGCGGTACCGGCTATCACGACGCCGGGGACTACGCAAATGCGATCGCGTCTTACGATCTCGCCATCCAACTCGAACCTTCGAACGCGAAGGCGTATTACGAACGCGGTTTCAGCAAGGATTCTTCGGGGGACCCCGCTCAGGCCATCGCCGATTACAGCCAGTCGATCGCGCTCGACCCGGCCTTGGGATCGGGAGCCGCTTATTACGGCCGCGGTACGGTCTATTTTACGCAGGGCGACATCCCGGGGGCCCTCGCCGATTTCAATCAGGCCATCGCGATCAATCCAAACAACGCGAAGGCGCTTTACGCCCGCGGAAAGTGCCACAAGCTCCAGGGCGATCTCGCGCAGGCAGCCGCCGATTACAACCTGTCGATGCAGATCGACCCGGCCGACATCGGCTCGTACGAGAATTACACCGCGGTATAGGGATAAATTGCGGATATAAACCGTATAAACCGGACCCCGCCTGCGTACCGGCAGACAGGTCCGGCGGGCACACCCAAAGGAGCTTTTGATGAAGCGATTTGTGGCGGGATGGACCGTGATGGCGGTGATGGCGATCTTGTCGACAGGCGGAACGTCGTGGGCCGCATGCCTGTCCGGGGAGACGGAGGGAGAGGTTGTCGGCCGGCTGCGCTACGTTCCCGAGCATAAAGAGATGGAGGGCACGGAGTATCTGTTGGACGTTGCCGGCGACCAAGTGTGGGTCGTGTATCCCGTGGGGGCGTTCTTCGGCACTCCGGGTGTGGCCGGACCGGTCAACGGCCCAGAGATTGATGCCAAGCTCCGGCCACTGGCGGGGCGGGACGTACGGATAAAAGGCTGCCTCGGTGAGGACGATATGATCGGGGGCCCGGCGATCAGTGAAATCTCAGGGGTTGAGCCGGTTTGAAAAAGAAGCGTCAAAGAAGGGGTCAAGTCTCTACCGTCCGCACCTTTTCCGCAGAGCGCTGATCATGCAGTCAAGCCGAGACTTGACCTTTTAAATCGGGGAAGCGGCGGAAAAGATGATTAAGGGGTGATCGTGAATTTAGAGTGGCCTTTCGCTTTTTTTCCAGGGTTATTTTTAGCGCTTCTGCTGGGCCAGCTTTACCGCAGAAGCAAGTATCCGAAAATTCCTGCCGATCGAATTCTCCACGAAGAAAAGTGGCAGTCCGGGAATTCGTACGGTCTGTCGTTCCGCGGGTGTCTTCATCTCTGGTTCCTGAAAGACCGCCTTGTCCTGAGGCCTCACTTCCCGTTCGATATCCCTCTGCCGGCGATCGTGGCTTTGCCGAAAGAGATCGCATACTCCTCGATCCGGTCGTGTATGGCCAAAAGAATGTTTTGGGTATCATGGATAGAGCTCGTTTACAATGAAGTATCGGGCCCTCGGAGGCTTTTATTGACCGCCAAGGACCAAGAAAAGGCAAAGGCGTTGTTGAGGTCGTCGCTGCGCGAATATTGACCGGACGACGTGTATCACTTCAGAGTTATGGTAACAGGCCTGCTGTTGCGAGCTCAGAGCCCTGCAAGGAGTGTGGCGATCTCGTTAGTATCAGTCATTGCAGTGCGTTAGATCGCTTCGTCGTTTGCGCTCTTTGTGATGACATATTAATAACAGTATCGTCCAAGAGTGTTACCTGAATACTGAAGAATTACACGACGTCCGCGGGTAGAGGTTCGGTATACGAGGATTTAATGAACGCATGACATTTCTGACGGGACAAGCGGTCATTCTTTTGGCCGGATGGACATCCGGTATCAGCGTCTACCTGACGGTGGCGCTGCTCGGGATTTCGGGCCGCGCGGGGTGGGTCGACCTCCCTGGCGGACTCCAAGTGCTGTCCAATCCGGTTATCATCGGTCTGGCCCTCTTCGTCTATGCGATCGAGTTCGTGGCCGACAAAGTGCCGTATGTCGATTCGGTTTGGGATTCGGCGCACACCTTCATCCGGCCTTTGGGCGCGGCCGGGATAGGCTATCTCGCCGGGTCCGAGAACGGCCCCCTTGTCCAAACCGCCTACGCGATCCTGACCGGCGCCATCGCGCTCGATATGCACGCGGTCAAGGCGACGAGCCGGTTGGCGATCAACACGTCTCCCGAGCCCTTCTCCAACATCGCCGTCAGCCTCGCGGAGGACGCGGCGGTGATCACGCTTTTCTGGCTTTTCATCAAGCATCCTTTTATCGCCGTTGCGGTCATTCTCCTGACTCTGGTGAGTACTTTCTTCTTCCTGAGGATGATGTGGAGATTCGTCCGCAAACTTTTTCGCCATAAAGACGTTTATACTGAACCATATACTGAACCAGGTCCCAGGGGGACGGGTTAGCAATTTTAAACGAACTATAATAGGGAGGATATTTCCATGGCTTCTAAGAAAATAAATAAGCGTCTGATCGGTAAGAACGAGGGGCGTCCCATTCAAACCTCCGCCCGTAACCGCAAGATGGCCACGCCGAGGACCAGCGGTCGCGGCGGAAAAGGTAAGAACGGTAAATAAACGTAAATGGGGGCATTGAAAAGAGCCTCTTAATCACGTAGAATTGAAGCAGATTTAAGCTCCCGTGTTTAAGGGCAAAACCGTCGAAAGGCGGCGACGCAAAGCTATAGGGCCCAAGTAGTTGGGGCAGCCAGTTGCCACATAAACCTTACCGGAGGCGGTAAGGTTTTTTTATTGGAGCAAACATGTCAGCAATCCCTACCGTAGCATCAAAATTTCCACTATTTTGCGTGAAGGCCACGGCGATCCTGTCGATCCCGGTTTTCTTGACTCTTGCTGCAGTGAATCTCTGGCTCGACAGAAATCTCCCTGTCCTTGTGTCCGCGGTGGGTATCGCCCTGGACCGGCCCGTCGTCATGGAACGGGCGTGTTTCAACCCTTTCAGGGGGTTCCTGGTTTACGGCGTCGAGCTGCCCAAACACGGGACGATGGCTCCCGTTAGCATCTCCACAGTGAGGATATTCCCATCCCTGGATTTCAGGCCCGCTCCGGCCCTTGTTGTCCGAAGGGTCATCTTCGAGAAACCGCATTTTTCGGTCAGCGGAAAAGCGGAAGATCTGTTTCAGATCGGCGCGAAGCTTAAAAATCTTCCGGAGATCCGCGGAAAGATCGGCGCGCTCGACGTGTGCATGAAGCTTGCATCCTTCGAGATCTCCGGTGGAAAGGTCACGCTGTTGTCGGCCGGAAAGGGCGGGGCGTGGAGGCAGGATTTCGAAGGGGTGGATTTTTTCGCGGGCCGCAGCTATTTTAAACAGAATGTCGTCAAGCTCAAGGGCCACATCGCGGGGAAGCCGGAAGCAAAATTCGCGATCGAGTGCGCCCTGCGGAACGACATTCCGCGAAGACTCGATTCGAACATCCGGGTGGATTTCCGCCAGTTCACGACCGCATATCTCAACCGCCATCTGGACGGCAAGATCCAGCTTCCCGGCGACGCGCTGACGGCTTCCGTCAAACTAAAGATCCGCAAAGGCAACCGCCTCGAACTCCGGGGAAAGATCGTTCCGCCCAAAGCGTGGTTCGGCGCGCAGTTTCCCGAGGTCCTGTTTTTTCTGCAAGGCGTTTGGGACAATAGCCGCATCCGTTTCACGTCCGTTTCGCTTAAAGGTGCGGGTGTCAAGCTGGGAGGCGCGGGCGAAGTGTTTTTTCTGAAGAACGCCGCGAAATACCGCTTTTTGCTTTCCTCGGACCTTATTTCCCTGAAGCGGTTCGGCGGCATTTTTAAGACCGTCGCGATCGAATCCGGGCAGGTGGAATTCGTGGCGGAGCTGAAAGGGGACCAGAAGAGCTTTGATCCGGCGCTGGATGTCGTGTTCCACAATGGAGCGTTCCGCGAGCTCAAGCAGGATCTTTCCGTGACGAACATGGAAGGGCGCGTGGTGTTTTCCAAGGACTATTGGAAGGTGAAAGAGCTTTGGGCTTTCGTGAACAATCTGCCTATCGGCCTCAACGCCGAAGCGCGGTGGACACGGCCGGCCCGCGTCCATTTCGACGTCTCGACTTACCCGGGGCAGATCCCGAAACTCAGGGCCAGAAACCCGGTCAACGCGGCCGTCAAGGGGGCGGCGGTTCTCCTGAAAGACGGATGGAGCGGGCATGCACGCGTCATGCTTTCCGATTTTCCGAAAGGCGTCGAACAGAAGCGGACATGGACCGTCCTCGTCGGCGGCCTTTCACTCTCGCGGCAGATGAACGCAAGACAGGTTTGCCGGAAGTTCCAGGTGCTGAGCCGGGAGGGCGGCTTCTCGGCCGAGCGGCTTCTTTTTTCCGTCGCCGTCGACCGTACCCGCCTGCAGGCCGAAATCTTCGACGCCATTCTGGCGGGCGGAAAATTACGCGCGAGCGCGTCCGCTTCCCCGGCCGACCGGACCTGGCAGGCCACGGCTTCGGTCGCCGGCGCGGATCTCAAGGGACTTTTGGAAGCGGCTCAAAAAAAATGGCCGGTCACGGGCCGCTTGTCGGCCAGCGCGTCCTGGAAGGGAGGGCCCCGGGATTTTTCGGAGGGCCATGTACGCCTTAAAATTTCAAACGGCCGGATCGGTCCCGGCGCTCTGCTCACGCGCTGGGCGAACGAAACGGACATCGAAGCGCTGAAGGAGATCCCGTATCACTTCATCGAATCGGAGGCTGTTTACTCCGCCGGGCAGTGGGATTTGAAGAATGTCCGTCTGGACGCAGATTCGATCGTGCTGGCGTCCCGTTTCAAGTTGAAGGGCAGCCGGGTTTCGGGGACGCTTTCCACGCGCTTCCCGGCATCTTCCATCAGGGACTCCTCCCAGCTCAAAGGACTTGTGAAATTCGTGCAAGGCCGCGAGTGGGTTGATTTCGATTTCCTCTTCGACGGCCGTCTTCCTCACCCCGGCATTGAATGGCTGGACGGAAAATTCAAAAGGAACATCGAATCGAGGCTTCCGTTCTGGATGGGAAGCGCGGTCGTCAGTGAGATCGAAAGGCGTTTTGCCGCCGAGGGAGTTTAATCCTATACTGTGCGCCGTACCCCGCGTCCCCATGGCTCAAAAATGAGCTATTTGAACGCCTCCCGCCAGAAGCGGTTCCGTATTTGATTTCCGGCTTGATAAAGACCTGATTATCTCGTAAGGTGTCCCTTAGGTAGACGCTGCCGATAATACTCCAGATATCGTCCCGTATACGTATTCGATGGACAAGGAGATCACACATGAACAGAATGTTTTTTCTGATATTGATCGGCGTGTCGCTGGCGGCTTCTGCGGCGGCTTCGGATGACGATCGTTACTCGGCGGGGACGGCCGCGGCTACGGGTGCGAGCACGCAGGTCCTGGCTTCCACCGCGCTGGATTACGCCACCGGTTCGAGCGGAGCTTCCGACAGCCCGGCTCAGACTATCCTGAAGCGGGCGCTGGTGGGAGCCACGACCGGGGCGACGGCGACTGCAATGAGCTACGAACCGAAGACTAACATCCAGCCGAAGAACGTCCCGGGCGACGAGGTCGCGGCGGCCGCCGCCTCGACGGAGCCGTATTCACGGGTGAAGAACAAGAAATGGAAGAAGGGCCACCGCCCTCCGGGTTGGGACAAGGGCAAGAAGACCGGATGGGGAGACTCTGACGTCCCCCCGGGCCTGGCGAAGAAGCGGTCATAAACCGTACGACGCCTGCCCCCGCCTACCGGACGGGCAGGTGCCGGCAGGCAGGTCCGCGGGGAGAGTTTAGCCATGAATAGTTTTAGCTTTTCCGGCCGGATGTTGTCCGGTCAAAGGTAAACGGATGGCATTTTCAGAAAGAGCGGCCGCTTGTGTGTTCCGCTGTTTTTTAGGGGCTTGTTTTTTAATCCTCGCCGCAGCAGGCTCCGCGAATACGGTGCTTTTTAGGACCCAGGGGATCCGCGCTGAAGGGGAAGTTGCGGAGATCCGCCTCGAGAAGCGCTACCACGCCACCAACTTCAAGCACAGCACCGACCGCTACCGGGTCCGCATGGAATACATGGACCGCTGGGGTAAGACGAGGAGCCAATGGATCAGCGTCGACCCCGAGGAGAAAAAGCTCTATCAGCTTGCCGAAGGAGCGAAAGCGCCGTTCATCTATCTGCCGGGAGGCCGTAAGGGCATGATCGGCTCCGAACCGCCGGGTTGGGCGGAGCTTATCGTCTGGGATGCGATCAGTATTCCAGCGGGATTATTATTGATCGGTTGGGCGATCGTCAAATACCGCACGTTTTAGTGCGAATAGAGGACTCAGTCCGGTGAATCTTCTGCGCGGCGGTATGCCGGATCAATAGCGGAGGCATGTCTCCCCGACCCTTACCCGCTTTAGAACCGATGCGGCCCTCAGTCCCTAGTAGCTCTTTTGCGCTCAGTCCTGTAAAATAGCGCCATCAACCCACAGGAGACCCAATGGAAAACAATCCCGAACTTGGCAAGACATCGACCGGTATCGAACCCAAAGTGGCCGCGCTCCTGAGCTATCTCGTCGGCTGGGTGACGGGGCTTATTTTCTTTCTCATCGAGAAGGACAACAAGTACGTCCGCTTTCACGCGTTCCAGTCGATGGTCGTGTTCGGCGCGCTGACGGTCCTGTCGATCATACTGGTCATGATCCCCGTCATAGGCTGGGCGCTGATCCCCATCGTCAACATCGCCGGTCTCATCCTCTGGATCACCCTCATGATAAAGGCTTACCAGGGCGAAAAGCTGAAGCTGCCCGTCGCCGGCGACATGGCCGAGAAGAACGCCTGACAGACCCCACGCTCCCACATACCGGACGCCGTTCGCCGGGAAGCGTTAAGATCCTAATGCCTCCCGCAGGGACGCAGTCCGGTATGCACCTAAAAATGCAGACAGCCAAACTCTTCAAAAATTTGGGGATCATGTTCGCGCTGGGAACCGCGGCGGTCTTCTCCTGCGGCATGGGGGACTTAGGGCAAGCCCGCGAGCATCGCGAGGAGATTGGCACTTTGAAAGAGCAGAGCGAGGATGAGGCGGCCAAACTGAAGGAGCTGGCGGCGCAGGACGCGAGTTTTCAAAGCGTCAGAGCGGCGATCATCCGCGGGGAATTGCAGGCCGGGACGTCCGGCAAGGTGTTCGCCAAAAAGTTCGGCCTTCCGTCCGTGAAGGACCCGGAAGGCGAGGGTCTGGAGTGGCTCTATATGGCCCGCAGCAAAAAATGGCTCCAGACGCCGAGGGTCGCTCTCTATTTCGACAAAGGGAATCGCCTGGAGAGCTGGGAATGCTTTCATACGGACTGCTCCACGGATACCGCATTAGCGGACTTGGCCCCAAAAGGGAATCGTTGACTTATTGATAAGGAAAATATAAAAAATGCCGGACTTGGCTAAATTCCGGCTTGGCGGTATGCTGGTACACGGGCCAAGTCATTAGGAGCCGAGCGCTTGCGACTGCGTGATGAGAACTGACAGAACCACGGGATCCCATGCTTAACGAATTCAGCCGGTCCGAAGAGCGCTTTCGTCTCGTTGTGGAGTCCGCCCCCAATGCGATCTTGATGGTGGATAAGGACCGTAAGATCGTACTGTTCAACAAACAATCCGAAACACTCTTCGGCTATCGCCGAGACGAGGTCCTCGGTAAAGAAGTGGAACTCTTGGTCCCTGAGCGATTCCGCTCGGATCATCCCGCCTTCATCGAGGAATTCTTCAAAGACCAGGAACCCCGCACTTTCCAGAGCAACGCGCATCTGTATGGTCTCAGAAAAGACGGCACCGAGGTCCCCGTTGAGATCGGTTTAAGCACCATCGTCAATTCCAACGGACGATTTGATCTGATCTTTGTGACCGATCTCACCGAGCGCTTGAAAGAGCGCGAGCTGCTTGATTTTCTGGTCACTCAACTCAAAGCGCAAAAAACAGCCCTGGACCAATTCGCTATCGTGGCGGAGACCGATGCGCACGGCAAGATCACCTACGTCAACGACCAGTTCTGTAAAATCTCCAAATACACCCGCGAAGAGTTGCTGGGCAAGGACCACCGGGATGTGGCCAACTCCGGTTATCATTCCAGGGAATTCTGGCGGGATTTTTGGAGCACGATCCAGGCGGGGAAAGTTTGGCGCGGAGATGTTTGCAATAGGGACAAAGAGGGCGTCGTCTATTGGGAAGATACGACGATCGTGCCCTTCCTCGGAGAAGACGGGAAGCCGGAAAAATATCTGGCGATCCGGGCCAATATCACGGAGCGAAAACTCGCTGAGGAAGCAGTGCTTCAGTACGCGCAGGTTAAGTCAGAGTTTGTTTCCATGGTCTCGCACGAACTTCGCACTCCTTTGACCATCATCAAAGAGGGTGTCAGCATCGTTCAAGACGGATCAGCCGGGCCGCTGAATCCGGAGCAGATGAAGTGTCTGGATATGGTCAAGAATCACGTGAATCGCCTGACTCGCCTGATCAATGATGTCCTCGATTTTCAGAAGCTCGAGTCCAAACACACAGAGCTCAATCTGGAGGAGAACGACATCAATTTTCTTTTGGATGAGATCAAACAGATGTTTTCGATCACAGCGACAGCCAAGGACCTTGAGTTCCTGACCGATCTGGAAGGGGGGCTTCCCCGGCTGTTGTTCGACCGCGACAAGATCATACAGGTCCTTACTAATTTGGTAGGCAATGCCGTCCGGGTCACGGGAAAAGGAAGGATCACGTTAAAAACCAGATACCTTGACCAGGTTGTTCGTGTTTCAGTGGAAGATGAGGGGCCCGGGATCCGGAAAGAGGATCTGGAGAAGCTGTTCAAGCCGTTCAGCCAACTGGCGGCGGGAGGTAAGAAAAAGACGGGCAGTACGGGTTTAGGTCTGGCCATTTCAAAACAGATCATCGAGTTGCATAAAGGCCAGATCGGCGTGGTGTCTGTTTACGGGAAAGGGGCGACATTCTATTTTTCGCTGCCTACGGATGGTCACAGGACCCTAAAAAAGAGGTGAATGCTTGCCAAAAAAAGTACTGGTTGCAGACGATGAGCCGGATATTTTGCAGGTCATCCAATACAGACTTTCCAAGAAGGGTTATGAGGTCATTCTTGCGGCCAATGGACAAGAGGCTCTGGAAAAGATCTATCAACATAAGCCGGACCTCATTTTTCTGGACTTCCAAATGCCTATTGTGGACGGCGTCGAGCTCTGCAGGCGTATTAAAGCCGACCCCGTCTTAAAAAAAATACCCGTCATCATTCTATCTGCCAGCTTGTACGCCGTCGGCGACAAAGAGCTTGCGCAGGTCAATGCGAACGGCCGGATCATCAAACCGTTTGAGCCGGATGAGCTGTACCGGATCGTGGACAAATTTCTTAATTGATCAGGCAGGCCGAGTACCCTGAGGAGTCGAAGCAGGCGCATATTGAATCCGTAAAAATGATCGCCCAGGAGATCATCGATCGATCTGATTGGGCGAAAGAGTATTTATTGACCGTCCAGTACGCGTGACGGGTTGCGTGGAGATCTCGCATGGCCCTGGCTTCAACGGGATTTGCTGAAAAAAGAAAATACAAGCGCGTCGAGGATTCGTTCCCGCTCAAGCTGAGCGTGAGGACGCCGTACTTGCTGCGCATGCAGCTGGGGCCCGAGATCGACGCCATCGCCGGCGATATTAGCGCGGGAGGCGTAGGGCTCTATGCGAATGCCGAGATGCCATCCGGCGCGATCCTCGGCCTTACGTTCAAGATCTACAACGAATCAGGAACGGCCATGTCCCAGAGATATCGGGACTTCGAGCTGCCGGGAAGGGTATGTTATTCCATCCCTATGCCCGACGGCGGTTACCGTCTCGGTGTTTCATTCCTGAGTATTTCCGACGACGACGTCGCTTTCATTCAGAATTATATCAGCTCGCGGCCGGCAGAAACTTAATACCGGTCTTCACTTTCGTAAACTTAAAGTAAAATAGGAGGAGCGGATGAGCGGAGCGTTGCCAGGCTTGTTTGCAAAGTGCTGTTGTTCCGCCGAAGGGATATGCGTCACTTGTTTACGGTTCACGATGGCGATCATCGCTGTCGCATTAGGAGCGCTTATAGCCTGGATGCCGCGGCGCGTGATCGATATGCAGATAGCTTTTTACAGGCTCATCAATTGGAAAATGGAGCCCATCTCCATGGAAAAGGAGATAAGAAACACACGTCTTATGGGGATGACGGTCCTGATCCTCGGAGTCTTCTCGTTCATTTATATTTGGTTGTCATAACTGTGTACGAGATCCTGGCCCAAAGGGACACGCTAGAGAAGGAGATGTCATGAATAAAAATGGCGCATTAAAAACGGCCGGGCTCGTATTTCTCCTGATCGCACTCGCTCAACTCTCGAGAGTGATCTTTCGTTTTCGTGTCATTTTCGGTGAGAACACGCCGGTGCCTATTTGGCTCAATGCGGTCGCCTTCGTCGCGATGCTCGCGTTGGCCGTTTGGATGTTCCGGGCATCGCGGTAGTAGGAGGCGGCCCATTCTTGAAAGCCGAAGGCCTGATCGCATCATGCCAATGAAAAACTTACTGATCATCGACGGCTATAACGTTATCGGCCGGAACCCGGTCTTAAGGGAAAAGATATCGTCGAGCCTGGAAGGGGCCCGCACGGCGTTGGCTCATGTGGTTTCAGCCTGGCAGCGCGCGCATGGAGACACTGACTGCTTGATCGTATTTGACGGAAGAGATTTTGCCGGCGGGCGGTCGTCGACAACCATCGGCGGGGTGCGGTGCCTCTTCACCAGGACTAAAGTAGAAGCCGATGACGAGATCATTCGGGTCGTCCGGGAAAGCTCCACGGCTGGATCGGGCATCACGGTGGTCAGCGATGACAATTATGTCGGCAATAATTGCCGGGCCCACGGAGCCTCTGTTCAACCCGCCTCATTTTTTGAACAGGCCCAGACGAAGCGCGCTGCCAAACAATCCAGGAAGTCCGGAGCCGTCGAGAAGACTTTAGACCGTAAAGCGATGTCCGATATCAATAAAGAGCAGCGTCAGCGTTTCGGGCTGTGAGCACAGACAGCGCCCAGCGAGGGCTCCGGACCGAACTTGATAAAGATTTGATTGTTGTGCAAGGTGTCATGTCTGAACGTATAATGCACTCTGTCAGGTTTTTAAAAGGATAAGATGACCGGCATAAAAATGAAGTGGTTCGCATCCGCGCAAATTCTTCTGGCAGGTCTTTGTCTTGTTGCCCCTGTTGCGCGCGCGAATGAGGCTACCGCGTTATACGAAGCGGCATCGACCGGAAAAATATCAGAAGTGGAAGCATTGCTCGCCAAGGGTGCTGACGTGAATGCCAAAACCAAAGACGGGTCCGCCGCGCTGAGCATGGCCGCCGGGCATGGCTACAATGACATCGTCGAACTTTTGCTCGCCAAGGGCGCTGATGTCAATGTCGGGAGCGGGGGTGCGGGCACTCCCTTGCATTTGGCGGCGTTTCAAGGTCTCGACGACACGGCCAAGCTCCTTCTCTCGAAGGGGGCGGATGTGGACGCCAGGACCGACGATGGGCTGACCCCTTTGTTTTTGGCGGTAGGGAATGATCACAAGGCAACCGTGCGCTTACTGCTGGCGGCGGGCGCCAAACCTAATGTCGTGGTGGGGCGTGACAAAAAGACCACTGCGCTCAATTCGGCGGCCATAAACGACCGTAAAGAGATCATCGAAGTCTTGCTCGCCCATGGCGCGGATGTGAATACCAGGAACGAGGACGGGTTCACTCCTCTGCATTGGGCGGCCGCGCATGGCCGGGCGGACATTGTCGGGCTTCTGCTTGCCAAAAGCGCGGATGTCCACGCCAAGACCAATGATGGGTTCGCCCCGCTTCATGCGGCGGTCATCGGCGGGCACAAAGACGCCGTCAGACGGCTGCTTGCCGGAGGAGCGGACGTGAACGTCAAAGGCAAGGCCATTACAACCCCGCTGCAGGCGTCAGCGGCCGACGGCCAGATGGAAATCATCGAGATGCTGCTTGCCGGCGGCGCGGATGTCAATCTCACAGGAGAAAAAGACTGGACCCCGCTGCAGTGGGCGGCGGCCCGCGGCCACAAAGACGTCGTCGAGAAGCTGCTTTTAAAGGGAGCTGACGCTAAAGCCAAGAGCAGCGGCGGAAAGACTGCGCGCGATCTCGCGGCGGAGTTTAGCCATCCAGAGATCGTCGATTTTTTAGAAGATACTAAACAGAGGCGTTGATGGCCGGTTTAGTCAGGTGAGAAGCAAATAGGAGAACTCATGCTTTCTGAAAGAGAAAAAAGTCGTTACGCCCGGCAGATGATGATGGGCGGATGGGGTGAGGCCGGGCAGGAAAAGTTGAAGGCCTCAACCATTTTTGTCGCGGGAGCAGGAGGCCTGGGATCGCCGGCGTCGATCTACCTCGCTGTAGCGGGAATCGGGCACTTGTGTATTTGCGATTTTGACGCGCCGGAGCTGACGAATCTGAACCGCCAGATCCTTCACGACGACACGCGCATCGGCATCAACAAGGCCGTGTCCGGTCAGATGACGCTCTCGCGGATCAATCCCGACATCCGCGTCACGGCGCTTCCGGTCAAGATCGACGAGGCCAACGCGGAAACTCTCGTCGGCGATGCGGACCTCATCCTCGATTGTATGGACAATTTTCCGACACGCTTTATTTTGAACCGTGTCGCCATTAAAAAAATGATCCCCTTGATCCACGGCAGCGTGTGGGGGATGGACGGAAGGCTCGCTTTTTTCAGCGCTCCGGAGACGCCCTGCCTCGAGTGCCTTTACGCGGACGGTCCGCCGAAGGAGATGTTCCCGGTGCTTGGCGCCACACCCGCGGTGATCGGCTCATTGCAGGCGATGGAGGCCGTTAAATATCTCACGGGCATCGGCACGAACTTAAAGGGAAAGCTGCTCGTGTGGGAGGGCAGCTCGACCTCGTTCAAAACGTTGCGGCTTTTCAAAGACCCCGCCTGTCCGGCGTGTTCATCAAGCAAGAAGGGGATAAAATAATGAGATCAAGATCGTATTCGACCAAAGCGGTTCTCGCGGTAGGATTTTGTCTTTTATGGAACGTTTCCGCGGCCCATGCGGAAAATTGGGTACGGATCGTCAGCAATCCTGACGACGACCCGTCTTTTGCGGACGTCGATGTGGATAGCATCCTCAAAGGGGATGACGGCCTTGTCTATTATCGCGGGAGAGAAGACATGGGCGTCTCGCCGTCGGCTGTCGATTGTCAGAAGCAAATTTTCTATGTCATAGGAGACGGCAGCGGGGATTGGAAATCCAGCCCGTACCCGATCAAGCCGGGCACCGATACCGCCAAAGAAGCAGACTTTGTCTGCTCTCGGGCATAAACAAAAGGCGGGCTCAATCCAAGAACGTAAACAAAGGAGAAATGATATGGCGGACGTGACCATGATCCAAGTGTTGAAGAGCGGCCCCTTGCTTGTAAAGGGTGCGGTCAGTTTGACAGGTGTGGATGGAAACGTGATCCCGACTCAAGCGGGACAGCCGGTGGCGCTTTGCCGTTGCGGGCATACCGCCAACAGGCCGTTTTGTGACGGGGCGCACAAAGCTAATAATTTTACGGGTTGACTATGTTTAACCGCCCTGACCCTGGCCCCCCGCCGCGGGCTTTGCTGCCGCATTACTCAAATGCGCATCAACATGTACTTCGGGAGCGCTGAGTGGCGTCCGAGGAAGGCATGAATACTGCAGCGGGGGCTATTTCACGCTGGTTTAGATCTGCGGTCGAAGAGCCCTACAGGATCTTTTTCCCTCTGGGAATATTTTGGGGCGCCGTGGGAGTGGGCCACTGGCTCTTTTTCGCGCTCCACTGGATCCCCGCGTACTCCATGCAGCTTCATTCCGCGATCCAGGTCGACGCGTACATGGGCTGCTTCATCGTCGGGTTTTTGTTGACGGCGATACCGCGTTTTGCTTCGGCGCCTTTTGCTAATGGTAAAGAGGTTTTGGTGTTTTTCGTTTTATTGAACGCCGCGCCTGTTTTTTATTTACGGCAGGAGTGGATCTATGCCCGTTTTTGCTTCGCGGCTTGGCTTCTGACGCTCGTCGTTTTCGGCGGGCGGCGTTTTTTGAAAAAGACAGGCGCAGGACTTCATCCGCCGGTGGAATTCGTGTGGCTTCCGGCGGCATTTTTGTGCGGATTGTCCGGTGTGTCGCTCATGATCGGAGCCGACGCCTCTTTTTTTCCGCCCGTTGCGGGTAAGATCGGAAAACTTCTTTCAGAGCAGGGGTTTCTTCTCTGCATCGTTCTCGGGGTCGGGAGTTTCCTGGGGCCGCGTTTGATGGGGACGTTCAAGCCCGCCGTGAAGGGCGCCGTCTATTTACAGATCGGCGCGATCCTCGGCCTTGTCTCTACGTTTGTGCTTGAGGGAGCAGGGGATGCGCTCGCCGCGTATCTCATCAGGGCCTGCATCATCGCGCTCGTTTATTTCCGTTCCGGGGCGCTGGTCTTCCGGCCGCTCGTCAAAGACCAATTCGCAAGATTGCTTTGTATTTCATTTTGGATGGTATTCTTGGGTTACGCGGGGCTTGTTTTTTTTCCAGCTTATCGCCCGGCGTTTCTGCATGTCACTTTTTTGGGAGGATACGCCTTGATGACATTTTCCGTGGCGACCATGGTGGTCTTCAGCCACGGAGGGGAAGGGGACCGTCTCAAGCGCGCCAGTTGGCAGCTTCCGATGCTCGGCGGCATTCTGGCGCTGGCGCTTTCTTTGAGGGCAGCCGCCGTATTTTTCCCGGAGTATTTTTTTATATTGCTGGGAGCGGCCTCTGTCGGCTGGCTCCTGGGGGCGGGGCTATGGCTTTTTTATGTGACGGGAGCGATCTTCAGGCTTTTTCCGAAAGAGGAGCTTGAGCGCCGCCACGAAGAAGCCAAGGCGAGGGTCGCCGCTTTGAAGGCTTCCACAATTACGGTCTGATCGACCGGGTTTCGATCGAGTTCGGAGAAGGGTTCAATGTCCTCACCGGCGAGACGGGGGCGGGGAAATCCATCCTCATCGGCGCGCTGAGGGTTGCGCTGGGTGAGCGGTTTCATTGAGAACGAAGCGTTCAAGGAATACCTCGACGACGCCGACGATGTGGCTTTTTTCATCAGTCCGAATCTCGGGGAGGAATTGAAGCCTTTGGCCGAGATCGATGCGCAGATCGGCGGCCGCACGCTCACGACCGTCGATCTGTTAGATAAGTCTGCGCGCGTGAAGGAGATGGCGCAGATGATGAGCAGGGAAATGCTTTCCAAAGCGGGGAAGTGTTGAGATAATATGAACGCCGGACCGGGTTCGGCGAACGGGTAAGGCAGTTGTTTAAAATAACGGAGAAGATATGAAAAAATACGTTCACGTTTATTTGATGGCGTTGGTGTTCGGGTTAGCGCTTTCCGGAAGCGCCTATGCGATGTGTGGGAGTTGCCCCGGAGAAAAAGCGGGCGGGCATACGGGATCGAAAGAGGCCTCCGACGGCAGCATAAAATCTTGCTGCGCGGTCAAGGATACGGCCGGGTGCCCCCGCCACGCCCACAATCAGAACGCTAAGATGAATTTTGGACCGAAGAATAATTAATATCAATATCACCGGACGGCGTCCGGCAGGGAGAGTTCATGAAAAAAAGCGCGAGATCTAAAAATAAGACAGTGGCGGCCCTGCCGGTCGATCCTTATCTGGAAGGTTTGATGGCTAAGTTACTGGAACATCTGGTCGGCTTGGAGAGGAAAATGGACACCGTCATCGCTCAGACCGCGGTGAAACCGTCCGGAAACGGCGAGACGCCCAAACCTTTTCAGAACAATCTTCAGGCGAACGAGCTCCGTCGAAAAGACCGAGTCTTGTATGAGGCGATCTGCGCAGATTGTCATCACGTATGCGAAGTTCCCTTCAAACCATCCGAGGGCCGCGCGGTCTATTGCAAAGAATGCTTCGCCAAGCGTAAATCGGGCGGCGCGGGCAATAGCCACAACATCCCCAGGCCGGCTGTGATATCCCAAATACCGGCGGCCCCGACGGCAGCGGTTCTTGCTATGCACGAGGCGCCCGCAAGATCCAAAAAGAGCCGGTCATCCTTAAAGAAAGCGAAGAAGAGAAAGTAACATGAGCGGGGAAAGCGTCAACACGGGATTCAAGGATCCGAAGGGTATCGGAGGGTGGCTGGCGTTTTACGTCTGGTCCAATCTGGTCACGCTTCCTTTTTTCATCGTGGCGATGCTTTCTTATCCGGAATATCTGAAAAGCGTCCCGCCTCAGTTTCTGGAATATTTCCCCAAAGAGATACCGCTTTACGAGAGAGTGTCGCTGGCCTTGGTCGCCGCTTTCCAGGATTATGCCTGCTTGCTTCTTTTGGCGCGTAGACGCGGTGCGGTCGAAGCCGCGAAGCAATCGCTGCAGGCGCAGATGGGATTTATCATCGCCAAGACCATCATTTTAATCGCCGACTCCTCGCGTGACTCGGCGGCCGTCCTGGTGGGGTTGGACGCCTGCCTGAGCTCGATCCTGTTCCCTCTTTCGTGGTACCTTTATTTCAAGAGGTCGAGAAGAGTTCACAATACATACTAGGCCGGAGCTGATTTTATTGAAATTGACCTGCTTTTGTCGATGTCGTAGCATAGTCTCATGAAAATGCGTTCTTTTTTATTCGTTGTGGTCTGTCTGGCCCTGTCCTGTGCTCCGGCATTTTCAGACACGCAGAAATACGTGCTTTCCGCCACTTTCAACGGCTCGTCCTGGCACAAGCTCGAACAGGTCGATGAAGATGCGACACGTCTCTTAAAAGTGTGCCTTGTCCGCGGTATTTACGAGGGCGCGTATTCGATGGATCCCGAGAACGCGCTCGAACAGTACGGTCCTTGGGTGTCGTACGGGCAGTTGACCGAGGCGCTCGACAAGTTTTACAGAGAGGATCGAAATCTAAAAATTCCAGTGACGCAGGCGCTTGTTTTGATCGCGCGAAATGCTCTTGGACCCGCCCCTTCGCCCGCCAGGCCCCCGCGTGTAGCGACAGGGACTCTTGTTTCGATGGAGACCTCGTAGTTACTGTTCCGCTGCTTTGATGGACTGCTATCAAGCCCGCCCAGCCGAAAGGAAATTATATGAAAAAACTGCTCATTGCGATCGCGGTACTGGTTGTTGTTGCCGTTGCGGCCGCCGGCATTTTTCTGGCGACGTTCGACGTCAATAAATACAAGGGGCTGATCGAGTCCAAAGCCGGTGAGGCTTTGAGGAGTCAGGTGAAGATCGGGTCCATCAAGCTGACGCTTACAAACAGCTTGGCGGTGGAGATCAGAGGGCTGAGTATTTTTGAAGAAGGCAAGGAAGCGCCGGCGCTTTACGTGGATAGGACGCAAGTCTCTCTAAAGCTTCTGCCTCTCTTAAGGAAGTCGATCGAGGTCGGCGCAGTGACTGTTGACCAGCCGCGCTTGATCGTTGTGCGCGAGGCGGGGGTTGTACGTGTGCTCGGGGTTAACCCGTTATCCAAGAATGCAAAATCTGAACTTTCATCGCAGACATCGGCGGCCATGCCCGCGCTTGCTTTTGCGATCAGCCAGGTAAAAATTACGGAAGGTGAGATCGATTACCGCGATCTGATGGTAACCCCTGCGTCTCAGACCATCGTGAAACATTTAAATGTCACCCTGAAGGATGTTTCTCTGGCGGGCCCGATCCGCTTTGATGCTGATGCGGCGGTGTTCGGAGACAAGACGGACGTGCGCTTACAGGGCGAAGCGACCGATCTTGCCGGAGGTAAGCCGGAGCTGCGTAATTTTACCGCGGCCATCGATCTCGGGCTGATGGATCATGGTTTATTGGCCCGAGCCGTGCCCGCAGTCAAGCAGGCCGGTTTGCGTGAGGATTTTGGCGGAAAGATCGAAGCGCGCGTCGACCGTGTGGTGCTGGGCCCGAGCGGTCCTGAGGATCTCAGCGTCAAGCTCAAGGTGACCGACGGGCGTGTAGGTTTGACGGCGGTGAAGCCCTATTTTGAAAATATCCGTCTCGACGCGTCGGTCGACGATAAGAGTGTGCAGATCGATGATCTGTCGCTGCAGTTTTCGGGCGGTACGGTCAAGGCGAAGGGCGCTGTGCAGGATTATCGGCAGACCCCCCGTTCGCAGGTCGAGCTGGCGGTGCAGGGCGTGCGGATCGATCCGTTTGTGCCGGTGACGTCGGAAGGGAAGGCTTTGGTCGAGGGCGCGGTGTCCCTGGCGTTCAAGGGTAGCGCCAGCGGCGCCGCTTGGCCTGAAATCTCGCGCACGTTGAATGGAGAAGCGGCGCTGGAATTCCAACAAGGCGTCAAGCTCAACCTCAATATCATCCGCGAACTTCTCGGGAAGCTTTCCATGTTCCCGGGGCTTGTGTCGACGCTTGAAAAAAATCTGCCGGAGTCCTATCGTCCAAAGCTCACGCAGCAGAGCACCATCCTCAATTCGCTGCGCCACACGTTTCCCATCCGCGACGGGGCCGTACAGATCCGGGACCTTCAGGTTTCCACGGACTTTTTCAGCGCTCGTCTCGACGCCGATGCGCAGCTTTCGGGCGCCTTGGACGGCAACGGGACGGTTCAGCTCGACCAGACCTTTTCCAAGGGGATGCTCGACGGCTTTCCTCAGACGGAGCTTCTGGCCAACAGTGTCAGCCAGATCGAGCTCCCGCTCATATTAAAATATGCAGAAGGAAAATTTTCTGTCCTGCCGGATGTCGAAAAGATCATCCGCAATCTCGCTGCAGGCGGGGGCGCCAAGGCGCTTTCGGGTCTTTTGAGCGGCATGGCCGAAAAGTCCAGTACCGACGCCGCGCAGCAGCCGGCTTCGCAGGAGACCGCACCCGCGAAAAAGGACAAGATCTCCAGCTGGCTGAGCAAAATTTAAAAGTTGATGCATTCAGCGCCGCTTAAGTGACAGAAATTTACGTTGATTCGGACGCTTGCCCGGTCAAGCCGGAGGTGGTCCGTGTCGCGAAGCGATATGGACTTGGCGTTACCTTCGTGTCCAACTCCTGGATGCGTCTTCCCGAAGAATGGGGCGCCAAAATGGTCGTCGTCGAGGGCCAGTTCGACGCGGCGGACGATTGGATCGTTGAGCATGTCGTGAAGGACGATATCGTCGTGACGGCGGATATTCCGCTGGTCCACCGCTGCATCAAAGCGGGCGCGCGGGTGATCGGTCCGCAAGGGCGTCTTTTTACGGACGAAAATATAGGAAACCTTCTCGCCACACGCGACCTCCTGCATGTCCTGCGCGGCGCGGGAGAGATATCCGGCGGGCCGGCCCCGTTCCAGAACGAAGACCGCTCGCGTTTCCTTCAAGGCCTCGACCAGATCATCCAAGACATCAGACGAAAATAATCATGAATATCTTTCCCGAAGTGTCTGGTGATTTTGACGCGATCTCGGCGCTCGTCGAGACCGCTTTCGGACGGCCGCAAGAAGCGCGCCTCGTCGAAACGCTGAGAAAAACAGGCCGCTTGGCGGTAGCGCTCGCCGGTTTTGACCGGGGAGGCATGCTGGCCGGATATGCTGCGTTGACCGTGGTGTCCGTGGGATCCTTGCATGGTCGAGCGCTCGGCTTAGGCCCCGTCGCCGTCATGCCGCGCAAACAGCGCAGGGGATTCGGCGCGGCGCTCATCAAGGCTGCTCTTCGGGCGGCGAAGGAGGCCGGGTTCGGGGCGGTGTTCGTGCTCGGGGATCCTGAGTTTTACGGAAAATTCGGCTTTACGCGGGCGGACGTGTATGGTCTGGCGTGCGAATATGATACGCCCAAGGAGTTTTTTCTCGCGCTTGAACTTGTCCCCGGCGCGCTCAAGGAAGCCCGCGGGACGATCCATTATGCGCGTGAATTCGCATCGTGTGTTTGAGTGGTATATACTGTGGTCGAGAAGCAAGTTGGAGAATCCCAAGAAGATGGCGCATTGGCTCGATTGCCATCAAACTATCCGCCGTGAAGTTTCTAAAGGAGGTTTTGAATGTCGCATCAATTGAGTCGCTCCATGGCCCGATCCGCTTCTCTAGTCCTTCTGATGCTCGGCGCTCTTCAGGCGACCGCATTTGCCGAAGCCGTTGAAGGGCGCGTTTCGCAGGCAGACCCATACACGCTCGACATGGTCATCTATGACGCCGAGGGGCGGCCTTACCCGAATGTGTTGCGTTTGAAGGTGGACGGCGGCACGCAGTTGAATGGTTTTCAGTCCATTTTAGATCTGCGTCCCAACGCACCCGTGAGTGCTGAGATTCGGCAAGAAGAGACCGGTGTGTGGCGCGCGGACAGTGTGACGCTCTTTCAAGAGGTCAATGCGCAGCCTGCGACACAAAAGCCGTCCCCTTCGCTCAGGGACACTTTAGGCAACCCTGTCGTGCGGGGGGCTCTCACCGGCGCCATGACGGGCGCGATTGCATCGTCAGCTTCCGGCGGTAAAGCGGGTAAGGGCGCTCTTGTGGGAGCTGGTGTCGGCGCGGCGGCGGGCTTGTTGGGAGAGATGTTCAGTCAGCCGTCTCAAAGGTCCTCGGACTATGACGACCGGTAAAGCGGCCATCGCGGCAAGGACAGCGCTTTTATCGCTGGCGGCGATGTTGGCGGTCGCTGCCTTCTCCCCGGTTTACGCGGAGACCGAGTCCAGCGCTTTTGCGGACGGGTACATAGAGTTTTTGGCGGAGTACGCGGATGCAGGGTCTGACGAGGAAGTCCAGATGCTGAGGGATCAGTTGAACACCATGTCGACTGAAGATCAGTGGCTGCAGCAGGGAGTGGAGGCGCTTCAGGCGGCCGTTAACAAGCTTGAAAAGGACCCCAAAGCCTCAGCGGCGTCCGTCCTTCAATCCGTTCTTTACGTCACAAAGGGCTTGAGCGACCAGGACACGGACGACAAGGGTTTCACCCACCGGCTCACGAAAGAAGAGAGAACCGCTTTTCTGGCGCGTCTGGGCGCGATGCGGGACACGGAGTGGATCCGCAAAAACGAGACGGTGATGACGGCTGCGGGGCACTTCGCGGATTTCTTGAAGCGCGAAAACGCCTGACCGTCAGAGTCTGTTGGACCTGAGCCACAGCTTCGCTTTTTTGTGATCGGGGAAAAACTCGGCTACTTTCGCCCAGAAGCGGGGGGAGTGGTTGTGTTCGACCAGGTGCGCCAGCTCGTGGACGACGACGTAATCCAGGACCTCGATCGGGGCCTGGATCAGCTTCCAGTTGAAACTCAGGCTCCCCCTCATACTGCAGGAACCCCACCTTGTTTTGGCCGAATTCAGACGGATCTTTTCGAAACTCACGCCCATTTTCCCGGCATAAAGACACGAGCGTTCGATAAAGGCGTCGCGAGCGAGGGTTTTGAGGCGTTTCACTTCGGCGGGTGCGGGCGGGGGGACCGCGGTTCTGGCGCGCTCGGCGGCCTGGTGTATCTTTTTCTGGACCCAGAGACTCTTTTCGTTTACGAACCGTAGAACCTCTTTTTCGTTCAGGGTCCTTGGGGCCCGTACGACCAATAAACCCTCCTCCGTGACCTGGAGCGCGAGACTCCGGCGTTTGGAGCGGACCATTTTATGGATAGCGATGGGCATGGTTGATTATGTCAATTATTTACTTGAACGGCTAACCTTTTTTTTTATAAGGTGTTTGAGCGATTATCGTTATCCAGGCACAGGGGATTCCTTGATAGCGATCCCGGTGTGTCACCCTAAGTAAAATAAGTATTAACCCCGATTTTCACGGATGAACTCCCGCATTATGATGTGGGCTCAAGTCATTACAACCGCATATTTAGGAGCAACTATCATGAAGAAAATACGGATCGTTCCGGCAACTGTCGCGCTGGCGGCTGTTCTGGCGTTTGTGTGTGCCGGCGTCGCCATCGCCGAAGAAAAGATCGAACAGACAGGCACGGGAAGGGGATATACGAACAAGAGTATCCACGGTAATGGTAACGAGCTTTTTTACAAGAAGCCGAACATGGGTTCCTTCACAGGACCGTTTGATTACGGCACCAGGACCATAACGGCCGCTCCGGTTGAGGCTCCGACCGGGAAATGCAATTGCTTTACATTTGACGGCACCAAGTCTTTTGACCCGGACCGCCAGAAGCTCACGTACGCGTGGGAATTCGGCGACGGACAGACGAGCGACCAGGCTGTTGTGAAGCATTGCTATGAAAAGGCCGGCGACTACAACGTGACCCTGACCGTTCGCGACGAATCCGGCGAGATCTGCGGCGACGGCCTGACCACCACCAAGGTCAACGCCAACTTCCCTCCGACGGCCAACGCCGGCGAGGACAAGGAAGCTTGCCTCGGGGACACGCTCTCGTTTGACGGCTCCGGTTCGACGACGTCTTCCTACGACTCCAAGTACTCATGGGATTTCGGAGACGGCGAGAAGGCAGACGGCCAGAAAGTTACTCACGCCTACCAGAAGTCCGGCGCGTACCGCGTGCGTCTCTTGGTGGACGACGGCAAGAACACCGAGTGCTCTACGGCCCAGGATGTGCTCAATGCGGTGATCACCGATCGCGCCGAAGTGAAGTTGGCTGACGCTGCTTCGACTTGCGTCGGCAGGACCGTTCGTTTTGATGCCACCGGCTCCGGAGTTTCCAAGTACACTTGGGATTTCGGCGACGGCGAGACCTGGACCGGCGGTGCATCTGCCAACCATGTCTATCAGAAGAGCGGCACCTACTCCGTGCGCGTTACGGCTGATTCAGGCCGTACAGGCAATTGCGCGACGGCGACCGACGGCGCCACTGTCAACATCAGCGCTTCTCCTATTGCCAAGGCAGGGGAGAATCTGGTTTGCTGCGTGGACAGAGCGGCCTCGTTTGACGGCTCAGGTTCGAGCTCTCCGGACGGAAAGATGCTCAGCTATCACTGGGATTTCGGTGACGGTGAGAGCATTGAAGCCGCACAGGCTACGCACACCTACACCAAGCCCGGCAATTATCGCGTCGTCCTGACGGTGAAGGATGATTCGGGCAGCGAATGCAGCGTGGCCAGCGATTCATTTGTGGCCACCGTCAACGCCAAACCGGAAGCGGTCATCGAAGTAAGGTAAGCGAAGTTTTTTAAAAGAGGGCAGTCCATCCTTAGGGTGGGCTGCCCTTTTTCATGAAGGAGGCCGCATGCGGTACGGTTTCAAAGTGTTCACACTGCGTAGAAATGTACCGGACATCGCGGTCGGTGTGATCACGGCAGCGGTTATATCCTTTTTAACAACAATTTTTGTGTTGGGCTCGACAACTGCCTTCGCGTCGACCCGTCATGCAGGCGGGCTGAATGACGGGGAGGTGATCTCCGAAGAGGCGCTCCGGGAGAAGATTTTGAACCAGGATAAATTCGTCCTCCTGGATGCCCGAACCGCACGCAGTTACGACGAAGCGCATATTCAAGGCGCGATCCTTCCTTTGACGGAAAAGTTTTACAGGCAGGAGGCTCTTTTCGCTCAAGGAGTCGTGCGCAAGCTGCCGGATCGTGAGAAGGTTCTTGCCTCTGCCATGCGGCGTTACCCCAAAGAGTCCGAGATCGTCACGTATTGCAACGACGACTGTCAGACGGGGGCTGTGCTGCTTTTTCAGATCAAAAAGCTCGGATTTACGAACGTGCGGATGCTAGAAGGCGGGTTTCAGTCGTGGGAGAAAAAGGGGTATCCTGTAAAAAATAAGGACGCGGCACGGACGCCGCGCCCTTAATTTCTTGATATTTCGGATCGCTTACTTGTTCATCCAGTTGCCCCAGTTCCAGGGCATGGCGTTGTAAACAAAACCGCCGACGGAATTCCAGAAACCTTGCCACGCGTTGACGTCGCCGCCGTCCGCTGCATAGGCGTTCGCACAAAAAATCACCGCCAGAATTGCCACCGCGCCGACCAATAATGCTCTTTTACGCATCATGCCTCCTTATGGGGTTGAGACCAACAACCAATTCATCCTAGCACTTTCACGCGACAACGTTAAGCTAAAAAGGTAAAATACTCCCATGGAACGTCTTACCGGCGGCAACGGATGGTCTTTGATCCCGGAGGAGGAGCCCCGTGCTTTCCGGCCGGAGAAAGATCCACAGCCTCCGCGGGCCAAATTTCGCCTCGAGAAGAGGCTCGGTAGGCCGGTGACGGTCATATTTGGACTTGAATCTTACGGGGGCGAAAGGTTGAACGTGATCGCCAAGAAACTCAAGACCTCGTTCGGCGCCGGGGGGACCGTGAAGAACGGAGCCATCGAGATCCAGGGGGACCGGGTGACGGCCGCCAGAGAATGGTTCGAGAAAAACCGATGAACGCCGAAACACCCGCCCAAGCCTTCGGTGGTTTGTTGGCAATGAACACCACCTTCTTTTTTTTGGGGCTTGCGGGAACGTTATGGGCACACAAGCTGAAGGACCCCCGGTTGGAATTGGCGCCAAAAACCGGGACGCTCAAGACCGCCGTGGCGCTGATCTTCGGGGTGAGGGTCCTGTCGGCGGTGGTTTTAGTCATCAGCCTTTTTCTATTTTACAAACTTTGGCGGTTTTCGGGAACAATGGGGTAACGGAGGAGAGGACATGAAAAGAACAGCGATCGCGGTGTTGGCGGCTCTTTGTATGTCGAGTGTGGTGTGGGCGGCGGAGTCATGGGACTCGCTCAATGCGCAGGTGATCGGGATGTATCAGAAGAAATATTACACGAAAGCGATCCCGGTGGCACAGAAAGCGCTGGATACCGCGGAGTCCGATCACGGCGTGAATTCTCCGCAGACGGTGCTCGCGCTCAACAATCTCGCGATGCTGTACAAGAAAACAAAAAAGTACAAACCCGCCGAGCCGCTGTATCTTCGCGCGCTCTTGATCTCCGAGAAGATCCTTCCGGCCGGACATCCGGATTTCGCGGTGCCGCTCAATAATCTGGCGATGTTTTATGATTCCCAGAAAAATTATAAGAAAGCGGATGAATACGCCGCCCGCGCGATCAAGATCGTCGAAGCCGGCTACGGCAAGGACCATGCGCAGGCTAAGGAAGCGCGTCGCAAATATGCTCAGATGAAGCGCGAACGGAGCGCGTGATTTTTTAGAGGAAAGTAGACCCATAAGGCCGGCTGGTGTATTATGCTTGCCAATATTTCATAACCCCGAAATCGTTTCCAAAGGACAACTTATGACGAACGAACATCAGGCCGCCGCACGTCCCGAACCCGCGAAACCAGAAAACAGCGTCATTCCCGACGTCCGGGAATACGGCGCCGCCCGCGACGGCGTGAAACAGGTATCCGACAAACGTCTTTTTATGCAGCTCTTGGTGTTCACGGGAGCGGGCGAACCGCGCACGTTGGCCCAGGCCGTGGAGGACGCCGGGCTTGAAACGGTCCTCTATTTTGATGCCAATGATCCGCGCGGCATCGGCGTGCTCCTTCTCTCCGAAGACCCGGAGCTTTTTACGGGGAAAGCGCGCGTGCTTTTCAACGCGCCGCCTTTCTCGACGCTTCGCCTACGGCCGGAGTTCACGATGATGGGCCGCACGTATTCGCTGGGCCACGAGCAGGACCTCGCGGATTGGATCTTAAAAAAACCGCGCCGCAACGTCACGAACGAAGCGACGCCCTGGCATGTCTGGTATCCGCTTCGCCGCAAAGGGGAATTCGAGGCGCTTCCGAAGTCCGAGCAGCGTCCCATCCTTATGGAGCATGCGACGATCGGCATGGCGTGGGGAGCCGCCGAACTCGCCAACGACGTGAGGCTGGCTTGTCATGGTTTGGACACGAACGACAACGAATTCGTCCTTGGCATCGTCTCCAAGGAGCTCGCCTGGATCTCGCGTCTGGTGCAGGATATGCGTAAAACGCAGCAGACTTCCAAATACATCCAGTCGATGGGACCTTTCTTTGTGGGCCGCGTGTTTCATCGCACCAAAGGCAGCGCCGCGTGAAGAAGTGTCCGTTTTGCGCCGAAGAGATCCAGGATGAGGCGCTCAAATGCAAGCACTGCGGGGAATTCCTCGATAAAATAAAGAAGCCGGGTGAGAAGTGGTATTTTAAAACGTCCACGATCATAGGGCTTTTCGTCGTCGTGGGTCCGTTTGCGCTGCCGCTGGTCTGGATGAATCCGCGTATCGACACGGCCCGCAAGATCCTGATCACGGTGGTTACACTTATCGTGACGTATGCGCTCATGGTGGCGATGGGGCAAGCCGTTCAAAGTATCATGAACTCTTACAAACAATTAAGCGAAGTGCTTTGACAAAAGAACGCACCCGTTGTCCCTGGACGGTCTTTGATGACCCGCTCTATCTTAAGTACCACGACGAAGAGTGGGGCGTTCCGGTGCATGAGGACCGGAAGCTCTATGAATTCCTCGTTCTCGAGGCGTTCCAGGCGGGATTGTCCTGGCGGTGTGTGCTTCATAAGCGGGAAAATTTCAGGAAAGCTTTCGCGGGTTTCGATTTCAACAAAGTGGCGCGTTTCGGCGCGCGTGAAAAAAAGACGCTTCTCGGCGATGCGGGCATTGTCCGCAATCGCGCCAAGATCGAAGCGGCCGTCGAAAACGCGCGGCGATTTCTAGAGGTGCGGGACGAATTCGGGACGTTTTCGAAGTACATGTGGTCGTGGGTCGGCGGCAGACCCGTCGTCAACCGGCCGCGCGTGCTCAAAGATTATCCGGCGTTCACGGATACGGCGGTCGCGTGGTCGAAAGACCTCAAGAAGCGCGGGTTCAAGTTCCTAGGGCCCACGGTCGTTTATGCGCATATGCAGGCGGTCGGCATGGTCGATGACCATGTGACCGGGTGTTTCCGAAAGAAAAAAAGATAAACCGATAAAGGAGAACTGTGATCATGGCCGAACCTGTCGTCGTGCTGGAGACTAATCAAGGCAGCATTGAGCTTGAGCTCATGCCTTCCGTCGCGCCCAAAGCCGTCGAGAATTTCACGAAGCTTGCCGAAAAGGGCTATTACAACGGCATCATCTTCCACCGCGTCATCAAAGAATTCATGATCCAGTGCGGCGATCCGACCGGCACCGGCACGGGCGGCGCATCCATCTGGGGCAAGGAATTCGAGGACGAGATCAATATCGACGTGAAGTTCAATAAGCCCGGCATCCTCGCGATGGCCAACGCCGGCCGCAACACTAACGGCAGCCAGTTCTTCATCACGACCGCCAAGACGCCGTGGCTCCATCAGAAGCACACGATCTTTGGAAAAGTCGTCGCGGGCTACGACGTGGTGCAGAAGATCGAGCAGGCCGAAGCCGTCAACGACAAGCCGGTTTCTGAGCAGAAGATCATCAGGGCTTACGTCAAGAAATAGTGAAAAAGTTCTTCAAAGGCATCGGCCCCAACGTCATCGCGTTGGGGCTGGTTATTTTTTTCGCTACCGCCTATAATCAGACATTCATTTTAAAAAACAATGCCGACACGATCTGATTTTGTTCATCTGCACGTCCATACCAAGTACAGCCTGCTGGACGCCGTGTGCCATATCGAGGACCTCGTCGAAACCGCGAAAGAAATGAACATGCCCGCTCTCGCGATGACGGACAACGGAAACCTCTTCGGCGCCATCGAATTCTACAATCTGTGCAATAAAGCCGGCATCAAGCCCATCATCGGCGCCGAGGTCTATGTCGCGCCCGGCAGCCGCTTCGAACGCGAAAAGCACGGTCTGCGCCAGGCGTCGTACCCGCTTGTGCTGCTCGCGGAGAACATGCAGGGTTACAAGAACTTGATCGAGCTCGTCACGATAGGCTATCTCGAGGGTTTCTATTATGTGCCGCGCATCGACAAGGAAGCGCTGCGCAAATACTCGCAGGGTCTCATCGGGCTCTCCGGCCCGCTGCGCTCTGAGATCACGCATCTGCTCAACCTGAAACAAGCCGAAAAGGCGAAAGAGGCCGCCAGGGAGTACCAGGACATCCTGGGCAAGGGTAATTTTTTCATCGAAGTCATCCGCGCCGGCATCCGCGAGCAGGAGCAGGTCAACCCGGAGCTCGTGAAGCTCGCGCGCGAACTCGACATCCCTATCGTCGCGGCCAACGACGTGCATTACGTCAAGCAGGAGTGGCAGCGCGCGCATGAAGCGCTCATGTGCATCCAGACGCAGACCACGATCGATGACCCGAACCGGTTCCGTTCCACGACCGATCAGTTCTACCTGAAATCGGCGGAGGAGATGGCCGACGCCTACAAAGACCTTCCCGACGCCATCGAGAATACGGTGAAGATCTCCGAGCGCTGCAACGTAACGTTCGATTTTACCAAGACGTACGTGCCACAGTTTGTCCCGCCCGAAGGCAAAACGCGCGAGGAGTATCTGCGCGAGCTCACCCTCGAAGGCTTGAAGAAGCGGTACCCCCAGATCACGAAGGTCATCCAGGACCGCGTGGATTATGAGCTCAAGGTCATCGAAAAATCGGGTTACACGAGTTATTTTTTGATCGTCTGGGATTTTGTGAATTTCGCCAAAGGCAAGGGCATCCCCGTCGGCCCGGGCCGCGGTTCGGCGGCCGGCTCCATCGTCTCGTACGCGCTCGGGATCACGGATCTCGACCCGCTTCCCTACGATCTCCTCTTCGAACGTTTTCTCAACCCCGAGCGCGTGACGATGCCGGATATCGACATCGACTTCTGCTACGAACGGCGCGACGAGGTCATCCAGTACGTCACCGAAAAATATTCCAAGGACAACGTCGCGCAGATCATCACGTTCGGAACCATGATGGCGAAGGCCGTCATCCGAGATGTCTCGCGCGTGATGGGTATTCCGTACGCCGACGCCGATAAGATCGCAAAGCTGGTACCGCTGGAGCTTGACATTACGATCGAAATGGCGCTCGAGAAAGAACCCGAACTCAAAGCGCTCTACAAGACGAACCCCCAGATCACCGAGCTTCTCGACACGTCGATGATCCTGGAGGGGATGACGCGTCATGCGTCGACGCATGCCGCCGGCGTCGTCATTTCCGAGAGGCCGCTCAAGGAGCACGTGCCGCTCTTTAAGACGTCGGACGGCCAGATCTCGACTCAGTTCGCGATGGAGTCGCTCGAGAAGATAGGCCTCCTCAAGATGGACTTCCTCGGGCTTCGCACGCTGACCGTCATCGACGACACGATCAAGATCATCCAGCGCACGCGGAAGAAGACGATCGATTGGTCGCAGATCGGCCTTTCCGACCAGAAGACATTCGACATGCTCTGCAAGGCGCAGTCGGCCGGCGTGTTCCAGCTGGAATCCAGCGGCATGCGCGACATTCTGAAGAAACTCCGTCCCGACAAATTTGAAGACCTCATCGCCATCCTGGCTTTGTACCGTCCGGGACCCATCGGTTCGGGGATGGTCGACGAATTCATCAAGAGAAAGCACGGCCAGATCCCCATCAAGTACGACCATCCGCTCTTGGAACCGATCCTGAAAGAGACGTACGGCATCATTGTCTATCAGGAGCAGATCATGAAGATCGTGAACGCCCTCGCCGGTTTCTCGCTCGGCAAAGCCGATATGCTCCGCCGCGCCATCTCGAAAAAGAAGGAAGAGGTCCTTCAGGAACAGCGCGCCGATTTCGTGAAAGGCTGTGAAAAATTCGACGTGGACGTGAAGACCGCCAACAAGATATTCGATTTCATCGTTCACTTCGCCGGGTATGGTTTTAATAAATCGCATTCGGCCGCCTATGCGGTGGTCTCGTTCCGGACGGCCTATCTCAAAGCCAATTATCCCGTCGAATTCATGACGGCACTTCTTACGTCGGAAAAAGAACACACCGACAAGGTCGTCTATTACATCGATGAGACGAAGAAGATGGGCCTCAAGGTCCTGCCGCCGGACGTCAACACGAGCTTTCCGCAGTTCACCGTCGTGGGCGAGGACGCGATCCGCTTCGGGCTCTCGGCCGTCAAGAACGTCGGCCAGACCGCCATCGATTCCATTATCCAGGGCCGCATCAAGCAGAAAGGTTTCAAGAACTTTTACCACTTCACCGAGAACGTCGATCCGCGCGTCGTCAACCGCAAGGTTCTGGAAAGTCTGATCAAGTGCGGGGCGTTCGATTCGATGGGGCTTTTCCGGTCGCAGCTTTTTTTGATGCTCGACCAGGCGCTTTCCATCGCGGGCGAAACGCAGAAGGACCGTGCGAGCGGACAGATGTCTCTCTTTGATCTTCTGGGGCAGGAGAATTCGTTCCAGACAAGCATTCCCAATGTTCCCGAATGGCCCGACGCCGAGCGGCTTTTGAACGAAAAAGAAATGCTCGGCTTTTACGTCACCGGGCATCCGCTCGAGCGGTACAAGAAAGAGCTGAAAAGCTATTCCACCGTCAATACAAAGACCGCGGCTTTAAGGCGCGACGGAGAAGAAGTGATCATCGGGGGCCTCGTGTCGAAGCTCAAGTTCACGCTCACGAAGAAGAACCAGGAAAAGATGGCGATCGTGACGCTCGAGGATCTTGAGGGCACGATCGATCTGCTTGTTTTCCCGAAGTCCTACAAAACGTGCGGTCCGCATCTGGTGAAAGACGCCATTCTTTTCTTCAAAGGCAACCTCGATAAGAAGGAGCAGGACCCCAAGCTCCTCGTGAACGAAGTGACCCCCATCGCCGAAGTGCATAAGAGATTCATGCGTTCGATCTGCTTGAAAGTGGGCAGCGCCGCGCAAGAGGACACATTGAAACGGCTTCAAGAGATCCTCCACAAACACCCGGGCAGTATCCCTGTTTACCTCGAATTCAAGGAGGGGGACAATCAACGCTCACAACTCCTTGTTGACAGAAGCCTTTATGTAAAGCCGGACGAAAATCTGGTCCAATCACTCCAGGAAGTGCTCGGTTCCGAGGGGGTCAGCCTCCGGATTTGAGCCGCCAAACGCACTCTTTCGAGAATTGACAACGTAAGTTGTTGTATGATAATATTATACAAGTTCTTAGGGAGCACTCTGCGAAATCTCTTTCTTTGAGGGGGGACTGAACGTGGCGATCACCAAAAAAGACATCGTTCTCAAGATCTCCAATGAAACCGGCATTAAGCAAATCGACGTAAAGCGTGTCGTTCAAAGCTGTTTGGATAAGATCACGGAGTATCTCGCGGGCGGCTCGACGGTCGAGCTTCGCAATTTTGGAATTTTTAAGATCAAATCCCGCCGGGGCCGCCTCGGGCGCAACCCCCGCACGGGCCAGGAAGTCCCCGTCCCCCCGAAAAAGGTCGTCGTTTTCAAGCCCGGCCTCATCATGAAGAGGGATGTGAAGTAATTTTACGTTCAGATTTAAAAGTCGCGGTCCCGGCTCTTGGGGATGTTGACAAGAGTATTGTTGAACGCTGATCCCGCCTTGGCATGACAAAACACCGGATTTACGCGCTTCTGGCTGTCTCCTCCCTGATCGCAGTTCTTGCCGTCCTTTTCACCCTCGCAAATGTCCATGACCCTACTGATCCGCTGAAAGACCATGCTCTGCTGGAAGTGAACTATCAAGCGGCTCTGGCCGCCAGAGAATACAGAAGCTTTGCGGTTTATTTGCAAAAAGAGACGTTTAAACAGTCTTTTCTAAATTTCTTCCGGCTCAGCAAGATCGATACCTCCTATCTGCACTATTTGCTCGCCAAGGTCCGCTTGGAGGAACTGACCTATGCCGAAAACCTGAAGGATGACAGGCTCGAATATTATCATTTACGAAGAGATTACTATGGGCCGATACACGCCGATTTAAAAAGGGCCATCTCGTTTCGCCCGGAAAGTTACGTTCTGGACGCCCAGTACCTGGATTGGGAAGTCTGGATAGAGCAAGGCTACACCGACGAAGCGACCGCGGCGCTCGAACACTTCAAAGAATTGCTGTCCAATTACGTCCATAAGACAGGAGACATGTCCGAGCTCAAGAAGTACGCCGATCGTTTCAAGGCGAGGCCTGAACAAAAATACCTCGGCATCATGCACGAGCAGATCGCCGGGATGCAGGGTTATATTCAAGCGATTTACGCGGTGCAGATGGAGGGGGAGGCTAAGAAGTCCTCCTCGCCCGACCATTTGGGATCCATTCTGAACGAAGCCTTGAAGGAGAACAATGAAATGCTGGTGCGCGCCGTCCTTCAGCAATACGCGGCTGCGCTTCTGGAGAGCGACATGCCTGCCGAGGAGACGATGAAAAAAGGCGTGGAGCTTTTTCAAAAACTGATCGATGAGCACGATCGGCAAGTAGAGGACATTGATAACAATCGACCGGAAGACATTTACGGTGTGAAGAAGCTCGAGTATCTTTATGAAGCGGTCGCCATCCATGCGGAGGCATTCGTCCGGAAATTCGAAGGCTCTTCCGGCATCGACCGATTCTATTATTTTGCCGGAAGGGGCTATGAAGGATCGAAGAACCGGGATAGAGCGGCTCAATGGTACAAACGCATCGTCGATGATTGCCCCGAAAGCGCGTTGTTCCGAGAGGCCGTGAGCCGGGCAAATTACTGCTATCAGGCCGAAGAGGCGAAGATCGACCTTCGCAGCGAACGCTTCTTGCAGGAAACGCTTCAAAAATATCCCCGGCACGAGGCGGCCTCATTTGTGTCGTTTACCCTGGGATTCACGTACCTCTATTACGAAGACGTTGAAAAAGGGATCGAGATGCTTCGCCGCACCGCTGCAGACTATCCGGGCACTGTCGATAGCAAGCTCGCGCGGGAGGAAGTCGAAAGATATGAGGGCGGGCAGGTGCTCACGCGTAAAGGATGGGTCAGTGTGAAACCTAAAAATGCGTAGAGGCTTTATGGTTATGGTTGTAACGGTCGTTTGTTGTGGAAGAGCCTTTGCCGACGATCCCAATACGCTTTGGGATCCCGGTTCCAAAATCGACGCAAAAGCTATCTCCGCAAAAAATAAAGTCAAGACCGGTGAAACTGTTGTGATCGCCGGATACGCCTCCGACACCGATCATTGGGTGAAATACAAACCGGACGCCCAGAGCAACGGCGCTCGCAGCGGAGGAGGCCTCATCGGCGAAGGAACCGAACCGGACCGTATCTCCTACTCCTGGAGCAGCACGGGCGGAGTATGGATGTCGTCCAATGCGCAGCCTCTCGTGCTATGGATGCCGGAAAAACCGGGCGATTATACCCTCACCCTGAAAGCGGACGACGATGCACCGGCCGTAAGTAGTGGATCTCGTGAGGACGGCTCGGCTCCCGCCACCGTTACGCTTAGCTGTGGAAATTACTGCGGGGAAGAGGAGATCCAGGCGGGTAGGGAGTGTTGTGAAAAGCTAAATCCTTTTCGGGCCTATAGTCCTAAGAAGGAATGTTGTGAAACCGGCGGAATATTTCAGAAGTATAGTATTCAAAACCTAGACGATTGTCCCAATAGGGTGAAAAATTCGAACTATACTTATCCTGGGCCGAATGGTTGCGATGCGTATGTAGCGGTGGGGTTGCCCGGAGTACGAAACAAAGACAACCCCGCGGGGGGACCTGATACAAGTTTTATACTTTCATGCAACGGGCACGATGATTGCTGGGGACACTGCGGCGGCCCCGGGATTGCCATTGATTATCGGAAAAGCTGTGACCAGGATTTTTTATCTTCCATGCGGAGCGTGTGTGATAAATCTAACCCACTTTTTATTCAGAGGAAACTCCGTTGCTATACATTTGCGACCGGGTATTGGTTTGCCGTCGAAACAGCGGGTGCCGGTAATTTTACCAATGGTCAGAAAAAAGCATGTCAGTGTTGCAAATAGGGGGACAAGAAATGATATATTTTAGGCGTACTATTTTAAAGTTGTTGTGGCTTTTGTTGATATTGATATCTTCTGACGCCAAAGCCGGCACTGATCGTACCGGTTGGACAAAAGATATCGGAGAATTTCTGGAATCTAAAAATTTAGAAAGTAGTCGCTATTCAAGTAGCGGCGATCACCTGACGGTCGCCTCGATAATAGAGCTCTATCATGAAAAAATAGGAAACAAAATACATTTGTTTCAAATCGGGAGCGGCGGCGAGATCAAAGGAGTGGCTGAGTGGACGCCAGGTGACTCAAACGCCCGAGTCATCATTGAAGGCCAAGTAGTCACCGCAAATGGAGAAACGTGGCTTTTTGTCTTAACCCCGGACCGCCAAGTTATTAAATTTGATGAAAAATTGGAGTTTTTGAAATTATTGCCGTCTCCGCTTGATAGGCGGTATGGGATTAAAAGTATCCAGACTTTGGTCAATGGGCATTTTTTAGTGGCCGGGTCAAAAACCGCAGAGGATGCCCACGCATGGGCTGCCGAGATCGACCAAGAGTTGAACGTTATATGGGAAAAAGAATACTCTGAAAAAGGGTTTTTCATTGAAGCAAATCAACTAGCTGATGGTAATTATGTTCTGCTCGGAAATATAAGTGATCAGGGGCAGCCGGCGAAGGAAGTTTTTTTATCGATAGTGGATCCTCAAGGGGCCGTTCTCAAACACACTTTTTTTTCGGGAAGAAACGGATCGATTACAGTGCTACCGAGAGGTTTTTCCGTTATTTATGACAAGAGCGATGACGATAAATATCGGTATTATTTGAAGTTGTATAATACGGATCTTCAGGAGATATGGGAAAGGCCGATAAAAGAGCAGAAAACTGCTAGTGATGAGTTTCCTTGCTACTTGAAATCCAAGGCGATTTGGTTTAACGATAAATTATATGTGTTGTTTCCTAGTGAAATGGGAGCCTCGATATTTTTATGGAATCTCGAGGGTGAGAAACAGGGCGATTTTGAATACCCCTCAAGTCTCCCATCTTTTAAATGGGGCTTTGATTCAAGCGCGGATGGCCTTTTCATCATTTCTTCGCCGACTAACATTGCAAAGGACGGCTATCCAGTTAGCGTGGTTCGAGTGGCAAAATTTGATGCATACCCGACACCTTCCGATGGGGAATCGTTAGCACCCTAAATTATCAACATCGGTAAAAGTTTCGAACGAATACCGACCCAGGCTTCAAGGTGACAGATTAGCTGATAGTGTTTCTAGGGTGTAACGGGGGACAACGTCTCTGCTATTGTAGCCAATACAACTGTTCAAAAAGATATCACCTGATGAAAAAATACCGCTTCGCCATACTTACATTATCTATGGCCACGGCCCTCATGACCGGCGCGATTTCTGCCAGGGCAGAAGTCGTTGCGACGGTCAATGGAGAGAGCATTGAATATCAAGGCACGGATAAGGTCGAAGTGGCCGATTTGATCCGAAAAAAGCTGGTCGAGCAAAAGATCAAAGAATATGGGATCATCATGACGGCCGAAGAGATGAAGGAGGCCGTCATGAAGGAAGATGCTTTTCAGGCGATCACCCCTGCTTTTCTTGAGCAAACTCAACGGCAAGGCCATGCGCTGGTGACGGCGTTGAGAGAGTATCTTCGGTCTCCTGAAAACTCCGATCAAATCTATGGAAAATATCTCGCATCTTTCTTGCCCAAACAGGGTTGGGATTTGCTGAAACAAAGTTATTCCAGATCGGATCAAATCGATCGGATGGAAAGTTCTATTCCTAAATCCGTCGAGCAGTGGCAGGAAGGCGCGGCATTTCATCTGCAAGATGATGTGCTCCAAAAAAAGCTCGCAGACAAAATTGCGTCGGAAGTCGCGGTGACTGAAGACGAGACGGAGCAATTGTACGCAACGGAATATCCGAACCAGGAAAAACCGTATTCAACGGTCCACGATGAACTCGAAGCTAGGCTGTTGGACTCGAAAAAGAAGCGATTTATAGAAAATTGGTGGACCCAGCAGTTTTTGGCGGCCAAAATCGAGATCAAAGACGAGCGTTATAAAGATGCGCTAAGCTTGTTGATCCCCTCCGCCAAATAACCGAAAAGCCGATCGCTGTGCGGCCGTATACCGTAAGCCGGGCGAAGTCCCAGGGGAGACGTTAGATTGTTGACAGACAGATTTTTAAGGCGCATAGCGGAGACGGTACTCCCCGTGACACCTCCTGAAAATATTGATGCAGCCAGGGAAAGGCCTGGCCCCTTATATAGGGGCAAAAGTCAAAGGAGAACAATGACGATACCAAACACCGCCATAAAACCCATCGTTCTCGTGATGCTCCTATCCTGCATTAACGCGCCGGCTTCGACTGCCGCCCCTTATAACTTGCAAGAGGCCCAGAAAAAAATCGTCAGAATAAACAATGAAGACGTCGAATTTAGTCTTTCAAAGTACGATCCACCGTATATTCATCCCAATCCATGCACCGAGCCCGATGTCGATCTGGAGACACCTGAAGGAGTCGATTGCGCGGCGGAGTCCGCTTTTGGTCGAGACGCTGAGCGGTATCTATCGTTATGCGACGAAGATTTGCGTCAATCTTTACTGAAAATGCCCAGCGCGGAACTCGATCAATGGGATCTCTCGAAACCTGTGTCAAACCGGCACGAAGAAAAGTTCGTATATAAGATCGAATTTGAATCGATCGGGGAGAGGTATGCGATCATCATGCGAAAGGTCGATTTCGACGGAAAGCCAAATTATCAAAATCCGAAGTATTTCGTAAGAAGGGAAGGGCGGTGGCTTATCGAATCCTGGGAGCATCACCATCCTCTCAGTTGGCTTATGATCGACAAAGACTATGAGGGCTTTTTAAAGGAAATTGAAAAAAATCGCCCCCCGTCCCTTCCGGAAATCGATGCGAAGGCGGACATTTCGGGAGCGACGGTTCGAATCGGGAGAATGAGCGAGGTTCGAAAAAGCCCCGACAATGGGAATTCGTTTCTTTCGGTGGATTTTGAATTGACGGGCAATGCGCTGGCCGCGTCGCTTGGGATTTCGCGCGGTGAAATCACGAAGGCGGTGGATGACGCCAATCGCAACATCCGGGTGCAGGAGTCGAATCGGATTTTCTTTAAACCGAATCTCACTCAGTCCGGGAATCTGACACGCGAAATCGGATTCGAAGACGTGAAGCGCTCCGCTCGAACTATATCCTTATCCGGCTTTATTCACGTTTCGTTTCCGACCGAAGCCAACGGAGGGATGGTTCGAATTCCGGATTTCCGGAACAGGCCGGGGGAACTGCTCGCCGAGGCCGCGTTTAAGAAATCGGGGGTCGCGTTCATGTTCGTTACGAAGGACGAGGAGGACCGCCGTGCGAAGCGCATCAAAGAATCGGCGGAATGGAAGGCCCAAAACCGAGACGATGGTGAAGTTTATTTGTCCGATGCTTTTCCTGAATTTTTTGACGGCCAATCCACTTTTAGCGGCCGGCTGGACGACCCCGACGAGTCCGGTGCTCTTCATTTTCTGTTCCGGGATCCTCAGAATGCCATTCTGGACGTCCAGTTTTTGGATCCGGAGGGAAACTTGCTTGATCGGCACGGTCTCTTCATCTCGGGCGATGTTCTCACCGAGTACACGTTCGACAAATTGCCGGAGGGTCCGTTGCAAATGGTGGTTTACCTGGACGTTCCCGGGGCGGATAAGAAAGTGCCGTTCGAGTTCAAAGATGTCCCTTTGCCGTAAGCTTTACCGAAATACCGAAACAGATCCCAAGGGGACGGGTTAGCTGATAGTATTTCTAGGGTGTCACGGGGAGTAACGTCTCTGTTATTGTAGTCGGGCAGAGGTTAACGGTAAGAGAGGACCATGATTATGGATGAGGCTGTTGTTAGATACGGAGGTTTTTGGCGCCGCGTCGTGGCGTTTACGATCGATTACCACATCGTTATGGCGGCGTTGTGTTTAATGTTGATCCCCGCCGCGCTGCTGTTTCCAAAACAGATCCTGGTCCAGATGCCATACGGTCTTTTTGAGAGCAGCCGTACGATCGTCCAGAGCTCTCCGGACGATCTCAAGACTCAATATCCATCCCTACAGCTGCCGGCCCAGTTCAATGCAGATGAACCGAAGCGCCCGGTGCGCTCAGAGGTCGTCGAGCGGACGGTATTCGGCCGTTGGACGCACTATTACGCCACCACGACTTGGGATCCCCGGGGAAGCACCGATGAGTTTAAAAACAATATCAAAAGCTCAGCTTGGTCCGCGCTTTTGGGAGAAATGTGTCCAAGATCTTATCGTGCCTTACACTGACGATCGGTTTTATGATGGCCGGATGGACAAGCAAGAAGCAGGCTCTGCATGACTTTATGGCCCGCACCTATGTGATCTTGAAGTAGTTTCCTTACAGAGGTTGAGTATTTGGTCTTGCCTTAATAGCCCACTCATCGTTTATAATGGCATCCGGCTAGAAACTTAAACTGAGGACTTATGGCTTTCACGAGACTTAAAGGTTTTAAGGACATCACCGGCGACGAAGCCGTTCTTTTTGAGCGGATGGAGCGCACCGCGCGGCAGGTTTTCACGTCTTTCGGATTTGAAGAGATCCGCACGCCCGTTCTCGAGGAAGCGGCTCTTTTTTCACGTGCGCTCGGCACCGAGACCGATGTCGTGCAAAAAGAAATGTACGAATTCACGGACCGCTCCCAAACGCGCGTGGCGATGCGTCCCGAGGGGACCGCGAGTGTCGTGCGCGCGTACATCGAGAACAATTTCGACAAGACGAAGGGCCTCGCCAAATTCTTCTACATGGGTCCGATGTTCCGCAGCGAACGTCCCCAAGCGGGGCGCCTGCGGCAGTTCCATCAGATCGGCGTCGAACAGCTCGGGACCGCGTCGCCTCTTTCGGACGCCGAGACGATCCATTGCCTGACCGTCTTCCTTGATAAGGCGGGCGTGCGGGGTTATAAACTCCGGCTCAACAACCTCGGCACGTTCGAGGAAAGACGTCACTTCAAGGAAGAACTCAAAAAATATTTCCAGCCGCACCTTGGGGCGCTTTGCGACGATTGCCGGCAGCGTTTCGAAAAGAACGTGTTTCGCCTTCTGGACTGCAAGCGGGAGAGCTGTCATAAGATCGTCCTTAAATCCCCGCCTCTAGCCAATTATCTGGTTCAAGAAAGCAAAGATCATTACACTGCGGTCTGCGAGGCGCTCACCGCAGCCGGCGTCGCGTATGAGCAGGATGTGTACATGGTGCGCGGATTGGATTATTATACGAAAACGGTATTCGAAGTTTCGCACCCCGGCCTCGGCGCGCAGGATGCCGTTGCTGCCGGCGGCCGCTATGACGCGCTCGTGGAATCATTCGGCGGGACGCCTGCCGGAGCGGTGGGTTTCGCGCTTGGAGTGGAGCGTCTCCTCATGTGCGCGGAGCCGTCTGTTCAGGGCGGCGCGGAGACTTCTTTTTTTGTGGTTGCGCTAGGCGAGGCGGCGATGAAAGAAGGGTTCAAGATCATTTCCTGGCTTCGCGCGGAGGGTTTGCACGCATCCATGGATTTTTCCGCCAAGTCGATGAAAAGCCAGATGCGTTCGGCGGACAAGAGCGGCAGCCGGTACACGTTCATTCTCGGGGACAACGAGCTGGCCAAAGGGGTGGTGGTGCTCAAAAATCTCGAGATCGGCGCTCAAAAGGAATTTCCGCTCGACCGACAGAAGCTCGTGGAAATCTGCAAGAAACCACAACTTTATTTTTAGGACGCGCTTTTCTCCGCCTTCGCCAAAGGACGAAACCGGTCCGCAATGGAAAAGATTACTTGCTTGACGTCCTCCGCGCTTGCCGACCGGTATTCTTAAAAGGTGTTATTAGCAACACAAAATAGTATAATTCCCTTACATTTTCTATTAGATATAAGTAAGTGTGGATGGGTTGAAAAAAAGGCGGAAGCGCAAGAAACCAATGGCTGTTAATTCCGACAAACCCTATTGCTGGAAGGCAGACGTAGCCGAATCGGTTGATTTATATAATGACTGGTTTATCAAGTTTGCCCCCAAGGCGTATCGAGATACACGTGTCGAAACGACAAAGCAGGTAGAAAGTGCGTTAGAATTGACCGCAAACCTGACGCATATAGAGCCTGAAATTTTAATTAAAAATCCCGGTGTATTACCAATGTTAAGAATGGCCACCGCGCCGCCCATTGCTCGTGATCGCTTGATAGGACTTGCTCAGGTCTCTTATGGGCTTGTACGCTGTATGGAGCTGGATAAATGTATCCCACCGACGATGAAGAGAGCGTTTGTCAAACAGGAATTACAGAAAGTTGGAGGTATTATTACCCGTTTGGCGGATAAAGATATCTTTTCTTGGCTGGAATCCGGAAAAAGCCCGACCGAGATTGAATTGCACCGCGCGGCCACGATTGTTGCGGATAGGCTGTGCGGCGCTGTTGCAGATCCTATTATTCGTAATGCCCAAGAGCAGAGGCAGTTAGCCATTGTTAAGAAATGGCTGGAACAACGCGGCTATTCGCTTGTTAAAACGGGCGGTAAGATAAAATTCAATAAACTTAAAAAGGGAACGTTTGCTTTTCGGATGAATGTTCCGATTCAATTGGAAGGTGGAAAAACGAGCGTAAATATTCCGATTGATATTGTTATCAAGCCGCTGAAATCAAAAGATTCGGAATATCCGTTGCTTATTGAAGCAAAATCAGCCGGAGATTTTACCAATACCAACAAGCGTCGTAAAGAAGAGGCCTTGAAAATGGCTCAACTGAGAAGAACATATGGAAATGGAATTCGATATTTTTTACTTCTTTGCGGGTACTTTGATGCGGGCTATCTGGGTTATGAAGCCTCCGAGGGGATTGATTGGGTCTGGGAGCATAGATTAGACGATTTGAGTCTCTTCGGGATTTGACCATGACCCAACTGGAAGCCACTGAACTACAAAGACAAAATATTCAGATCGAGCTGGATTCCGGTAAAACTAAGCTGGAGAGGAATAAGTTGGGCCAGTTTGCAACCCCTCCTATTCTGGCAAGAGATATTGTTGATTGTTCAAAATCATTTCTCTCTCGGAAGACAAAAATTGCTTTTATTGACCCCGCGTTTGGCACGGGCTCATTTTATTCAGCGCTGTTGAATGCGTTTTCAAAACCCAACATAGAAAAAGCCGTTGGCTATGAAATAGACGAGCACTACGGCAAACGGGCCATTTTGTTATGGAAGAATACGCCGTTGCGCTTATTTTTAAAGGATTTCACCCGCGTAGAGCCGCCATTAGCCGAAGAAGGTCAATTTGATTTACTTATCTGCAACCCGCCGTATGTACGCCATCACCATGTGGATATTGATGCCAAAGATAGAATGAGAAGTTTGATTCTCAAAAATATCGGGATAGATTTAAGCGGTCTTTCCGGCTTCTATTGTTATTATCTTTGTTTGTGTCATGGTTGGATGCGGCAGAATAGCGTGGCAGGATGGTTAATTCCCTCCGAGTTCATGGATGTTAATTATGGCAAGGAATTAAAAAAATATTTGTCTGAACAGGTCAGCTTGTTGAGAATTCATAGATTTGATCCGAACATGCTTCAATTTGGAGACGCGCTTGTTTCTTCTGCGGTCGTTTGGTTTAAGAAAACCAAACCGTCGGCCAATCAAAGCGTTGAATTTACCTATGGCGATCTAAAGAAGCCATCCATCATTAAAAAAGTACCACTATCTGAGTTAAAAACGGATGCCAAATGGTCGAGGTTTATTTACAACTCAGAAGATCGTTTCACTCAATCTAAGTACAGAATATCCGATTTTTTTAAAATAAAGAGAGGCGTGGCAACAGGATGCAACGACTTTTTTGTGCTTAATGCCGAAAAAGCCGCTCATTACAAACTACCTAAAAAATTTCTCCAGCCGATATTGCCGAGTCCCCGTTATTTAGAAGCCACTTTAATCCAGTCTGATATAAAAGGTGATCCCATAATCGAAGGGAAGAGCTACTTGTTGAAATGCGATCTTCCGGAAAGCCATATTCGAGAAAAATATCCGAAGGTTTGGGATTATATTCTCGAGGGTGTTAAACAAAGGGTAAACGAAGGCTACCTTTGCAGAAGCCGGTCTCCATGGTATTCGCAAGAAGATCGATCGCCGTCAATGTTTTTATGCACTTACATGGGGCGCCAAAGCGAGGGAAAAAAGATCCCATTTAGGTTTATTTTGAATCATTCCAAGGCGATCGCCGCGAATGTTTATTTGATGTTGTATCCCAAAGACAATCTTAAGAGCGCGATTGATGCCAACCCAAAATTAGGCGTTGCTATCTGGGAAACTTTAAAAAATTGCTCAAAAGATTTTTTATTAAGAGAAGGAAGAGTGTACGGCGGCGGGCTCTACAAGCTGGAGCCAGCTGAATTGGGCAGAGTATCTGCAGATTCTATCGCGTGTTTGTTGCCCGCATCGTCTCTTATTCCTCAAGAAGCAAGATTATTATAACCAATAGAAAGGTCGCATGCTAAGAACTCATACTTGTCCGCCACAAAGCGCTGGCGGATCCGTCCAAACGACGCTTTGTGGACGGATCGCGCCGCGTCGTTTGGCGGATGGTGCTCCACTAAGGAGAGTCTCATGCTAAGAACTCATACTTGTGGTCAGCTGACAGAAACGAACGTCGGCCAGGATGTCACTCTCTACGGATGGGTCGACTCCGTGCGTGACCACGGCGGCGTATTTTTTCTCGATCTCCGCGACCGTTACGGCAAGACGCAGGTGATCGCAGGCGGAAAAGGCAAAGAGCTCGGCTGCACATTCAAGAGCGAAGACTGTGTGCGCATCCGCGGCAAAGTCCAGCTGCGCCCCGCGGGCACGGAAAATTCCAAGATCCCGACCGGCGGCATCGAAGTGTTGGCCGAAGAAGTGCTCAGTCAGAATTCCTGCCAACCCCTTCCGTTTGAAGTCACGAAGAGCCGCGAGACCAACGAAGAGCTCCGCATGAAGTACCGCTATCTCGACCTCCGCAACCCCGAGGTGCAGAAAGGCCTCTTTGCGCGTCACCGGATCTATCAGATCATCCGCCGGTCGCTGGATAAACATGGTTTCATCGAAGTCGAGACGCCGATCCTCACGAAGTCGACCCCCGAGGGCGCGCGCGATTACCTCGTTCCGAGCCGCGTGAATCAGGGCGAATTTTACGCGCTGCCGCAGTCCCCGCAGCTTTTCAAGCAGATCCTCATGGTGTCGGGTTTCGACCGTTATTTTCAGATCGCCAAGTGCTTCCGCGACGAGGATCTGCGCGCCGACCGCCAGCCTGAATTCACACAGCTCGACATGGAAATGTCGTTTCTCGATGAGAACGACATTTTCTCGGTGATCGAGGAAGTGATGAAGGCTATTTTTGCCGAAGTGCCGGGAACCCAAATCAAGACGCCGTTCACACGCCTCACGTATCAGGAGGCCATGGCAAAGTACGGCACCGACAAACCTGACCTTCGCTTCGGCATGCCGATCGAGGACGTATCTGAACTCCTGCGCGGCTGTGAATTCAAAGTGTTCGGCGATACGTTGGCCAAAGAAGACGGCGTCGTGCTGGCTCTTTGTATTCCCGCGGGCGGGCCTTCACGGAAAGATATCGACACGCTCACCGAATTCGCCAAGGCCGAAGGCGCGGGCGGACTCGCGTATTTCAAGGTCGAGGCTGACAAGACCGCCACTGGAGCGTCGGCGGTCAGGCTCGAAGCGCCCATTGCCAAATTTTTCAAGCCCGAGCATCTCGCCGCGCTGAAAGACCGTTTTAAACCGAATGACGGCGATCTGATCGTGTTCGCGGTCGACGTCCGGAAGAAGGCGCAGAAGATCCTCGGTGCCGTGCGGCTTTACGCGGCCAAATGGAAACAGCTCGCGCCAAAAGGCGTGTTTCATTTCAGCTGGATCACCGATTTCCCGCTTTTCCAGCACGACGCGGAAGAAAACCGCTGGGTGAGCGAGCACCATCCATTCACAGCCCCGCACGCCGAGGATTGGAAGAAGTATAAGCCTTCCGGCGAACTCGGCAAGATCCGCTCGCGCGCCTACGACATGGTCCTGAACGGCAACGAGCTCGCCTCGGGTTCCATCCGTATCCATAACAGTGAACTCCAGAATGAAATTTTTGAGACGATCGGATTGTCTAAGGAAGAGATCGCCAACCGCTTTGGTTTTCTCCTCGGAGCGTTCCAATACGGCACGCCTCCGCACGGAGGACTCGCGTTCGGCATCGATCGCCTGGTGATGATCGCGCTCGGCCTCGACTCTATCCGCGAAGTCATCGCTTTCCCGAAGAACCAGAAGGCCGTCGACCCCATGACCGACGCGCCGTCACCGGTGGCCGAGAAGCAGCTCAAAGAACTTGGCATCAAGATCCGCTAAGCGCTGCGGCGCCGAAATCCGGTTTTCAAAGCGAGCGGGCGTGTCGGCGGCTTGGGTCCGGAATGTCGTTTCGCGGGCGCTCTCGCTGGAAAAGGCATCCGGCATGGTGGGCGTCCTGATCACGGGCGACGCCGAGATCCGGCGTCTCAACAAGCGCCACCTTTCTCACGATTACGCGACGGATGTGATCTCGTTCGGTTTCGGCCGGGAAGCCGCAGGGCCCGGGGAAGCGGGGGCGATCGGCGACCTCGTGGTCTCGGTGGACACGGCCAGATCCATGGCGCGCGAGCTCGGCCTCCCTTATAAAGAGGAGCTTGCGCGATATCTCGTGCACGGGACGCTGCATCTTCTGGGCTATGAAGACGACGCGCCTGCCAAAAAGAAGAGCATGTTCCGCCGGCAGGAAACGCTCGTCCAGAAAATTTTGAAAGGGAAATAATGCCCAACCGCTCATTCCTCCAGAGCCTCAACGAGGCCGTCGACGGGTTCATCTATGTCGTGCGGCACGAACGCAACATGCGCGTCCATTTCCTCTTCGCGTTTTTCGTGCTGATCCTGGCCATCTTTCTCGGGGTCAGCCGCATCGAATGGATCATTCTTTGCTGTATCATCTCGATCGTGCTCGTGGCGGAGATGATGAATACCGCCATCGAGGAGATCGTTGATATCGTGAAGACCTCGTACCATCCGGCCGCGCGTATTGTGAAGCATATCTCAGCCGGGATCGTCCTCATCACGGCGATCAACGCGCTGATCGTCGGTTATTTTATTTTCTCGCGGTATCTCGTCGCGCCGTTCCAGGGCGTCGTGGGGCACATCCGGTATGCGCCGGCGCACATCACATTCATCGCGCTCCTGGTGGCGATCTTCATTGTCGTCGCGGGGAAAGCGTTCTTCAGGCGCGGCACGCCGTTCCGCGGCGGGCCCATCAGCGGCCATGCGGCGACCGCATTTGCCTTGTGGACGGTCGTTGTTTTTATACAGGACGATTATTTTGTCATGACCATCTGCTTTTTGATGGCGCTCCTTGTCGCGCAGAGCCGGCTTCGCGCTAAGATCCATTCGTTTTGGGAAATTGTGGCCGGCGCGCTGGTCGGGACTCTCGCCACGGCCGCCTTCTTCAAGATCTTCGGCTAAAGACGGACACGGCCGAGATGTTCCTGTTCCCATGAGCGCCACGAAGACCCTCGCATTCGTCCTGAAGACCCAAGATTACCGTGACACGAGCTTGCTCGGCGATTTTTACACAAGGGACTACGGCAAGGTGCGCGGCATCGTGAAGGGGATCCGTGATACACGCGCCCGGTTTGGCAGCACGCTGGAGCCCTTTTCTCTCAACGAGATCCTCTTCTATAAGAAGCGCCGCGGCGGCGATCTCCATATGGTGACGCAGGTCGAGCTGATCGATCTCTACATCGACGTGCGCGGAGATCTGGAGCGGCTCGGATATGCGAGTTATTTTGCGGAGCTCATCAATGAACTCGTCGAGACCGAGCATCCGGACCCTGAACTTTTTGACCTCCTGCGGGAGTCTCTCGAATTCCTGGGTACCGGCGCCTCGCCCAAGCGCGCGGCGCGTATCTTCGAGGTAAAGTTTTTCGAGCTGCTCGGTCTGATGCCTGAGATCCGTGCGTGCGTCGTGTGCCGCGCCGAAGCTCCGGACCCCGCTTTCTTCAGTGTGGCGCTCGGCGGCATCCGCTGTAAGGCGTGCGCCTTAAAAAAGGGGGGAGAAGCGGGCGGGATGCCGGTATCGCGTGGAACGATCCAGTTTATCGAGCATGTGCGCCGTTCGGCTGTGAAGGATCTGAAGAACGTGAAGGTCGTGCACGACGTCGGCGTCGAGCTTGAGAAGGTGCTGCGCCGTTTCGTGGACCACCACCTTAACTCACGGTTGAAATCTGTGGTTTTTTTGGAGAAAATGGGGTTATACTGAACCGCCTATGACGACTTTCCAGGATCTGATTGCGGGTCTTTCCAAATACTGGGCCGATAAGGGATGCGCCATCCTTCAACCTTGCGACATGGAGGTGGGTGCAGGCACTTTTCACCCGGCGACGTTCCTCGGCTCTCTCGGTCCTGACGCGACGAGCGTCGCGTATGTCCAGCCGACGCGCCGACCGACGGACGGCCGCTACGGCGAGAACCCGCTCCGCACGCAGCACTACTACCAGTACCAGGTCCTCCTCAAACCTTCGCCTGAAAACGCGCAGGACCTTTATCTCGACTCGCTCCGCGCGGTGGGCCTCAAACTTGAAGATCACGACATCCGTTTCGTCCAGGACGACTGGGAATCGCCGACGCTCGGCGCCTCCGGCCTCGGTTGGGAAGTGTGGCTCGACTCGCTCGAAGTGACGCAGTTCACGTATTTCCAGCAGATGGCCGGTTTTCAGCTGTCTCCGATCTCCTGCGAGATCACGTACGGCCTCGAACGCATCTGCATGTTCCTCCAGGGAAAAAGCGATCTTTTCAAACTCCAATGGTCCAAGAACCTCACGTACGGGGATCTCCGTCTCGAGCAGGAAAAGGAATACTGCCATTACAATTTCGAAAAGAGTGACACCGCGATGCTCTACCGCCTGTTCGAGACGTATGAAGCCGAGGCCAAGCGCGTCCTGGGTGCGGATGTCCCCGAGGAAGAGGGGACGCCGCTTCCGCACGTTTTGGTGCTGCCCGCGTATGAATGGACGCTCAAGACCTCTCACGTGTTCAACATGCTCGACGCGCGCGGCGCCGTGAGCGTCAACGAGCGCCCGACCACCATCGCGCGCGTGCGCAATCTCGCCAAGCGATGCGCGACCGCTTATCTTCGCCAGCGCTATCCGGATACGGTCCTGAACCAAAAATGACGAAGCCTCAAGGTCCGCCCAAAGATGTTCTTTTCGAGATCGGCACCGAAGAGCTGCCGGCGACCAACCTGGCCGATATTTTCGAATCCGTTGCGCCCGGCGGCGTGAACCCGCTTGCCGACAAACTCGCGAAGATCCTGACCGAGAAACGTATCGCGCTCGCCGAATGCCGCGTGTGGGCGACGCCCCGGCGCCTCGTGTTTCATGCGAAGTCCGTCGCGCCCGCACAGGCCGCCAAGGATGTTCTGACGCGCCTCTTGCCCAAAGAAGAATCGTTCGGCCCCGACGGCAAGCCCACCGAAAAGCTCCTCATGATCCTCAAGCACCGCGCTGCCGATCCGAAGGACGTCGAGCTTGGCGAGCAAAACAAGCGGGAATACTCTTTCCTTCGCAAGGCCGAACCCGCCGCCAAGACCGCGGCAGTCCTGCCCGAAATTTTTGAGTCCCTCGTCAAATCGCTCGGCTTTCCAAAGAACATGAAATGGGACGACTCAGGACTTTATTTTCCGCGCCCCGTGCGCAGCTGTCTCTGTCTTTACGGCGACAAGCTGGTGCCCGTCAAGGCGGGTCACACGCGTTCGAAAGGGGATATCGTTATTTTTTCGGGCGCCAAACGTGCGCGCGTCAAGGTCGGGAGCGTCGACGCCTATTTCCGCGCGCTGGAGAAGGCCGGCATTCTTCTGGACCCCGCAGTCCGCAAGACGAAGATCCGCGAAGCGCTTGAAAAACTCGCACAGTCGCTTCAGGTGAAACTCTACGACGACCCGTTCCTTCTGAACGAAGTGAATTTTCTGGTCGAGCGCCCGACGGTTTTGTCGGCGCCGTTCGGCGAGGAATTTCTGAAACTCCCCCTCGAAGTGCTCACCGTCAGCATGGCCCGCAAGCAGCGTATTTTCGGCGTGCTCGATGCGAAGGGGGCCGTGCAGCCGCGCTTCCTGGCCGTCCTCGATGGACAGAAGAGCGAAAAAGCGAAGAAGGGGATCTCCAAGAATATCGAGAATATCCTCCACGCGAAGCTTCAGGACAGTCTGTTCTTTTTCCGTGAAGATGTGAAGATCCCGCTCGAGAAAAAACGCGCCGAGCTCAAGACGCTCGTTTTCTTAAAAGGCGCGGGGACCATGTTCGAAAAATCCGACCGCCTTGCGGCGCTCTCCCGTAAGCTGAAGAACGTTTTCGAGCTTCCCGAACATGACCAGCAGGTCCTTGAGCGCGCGGCCGATCTTTGCAAGGCGGACCTCCTGAGCCAGATGGTCGGCGAGTTTCCGGAGCTTCAGGGGATCATCGGCAAATATTATGCCATCGAAAACGGCGAAACCGAAAGCGTGGCGCTGGCGATCGGCGAACAGTATCTGCCGCGCACGGCCTCGGACAAACTTCCCCAGACAAAAGCCGGAAGTGTACTTTCGCTGCTCGATAAGACGGACCTCATCGCCGCCTGCTTCGGTCTTGGTATGGAGCCTTCGTCGAGCCTCGATCCATACGGCCTGCGCCGGAGCGCGGTCGCCGTGATGAAGATCACGCTCGACAAGAAGCTCGATTATTCGCTTAAAACCGTGGTCGCCGAAGTCACGGCGGGGCTCGGTCCTTTCGTGCAGGAAAAAAACGCCGCTGCGCTGGGCGGAAAGCTCGAGGCGTTCTTCAAAGACCGTTTTAAGGCGCTTCTGGCGGAGCGGGGCCATTCAGAAGAGCTTGTGGAGGCCGTGATGGCCGCCGGGTTCGAGCGTCCCTACGAGACGTTTCAGCGTGTCGAGGCGATGGCACACGTCGTGCCCGATGAGTCGTTCACACAGACGTGGAAAGTGATCGAGCGCACGACCAACATCCTCAAGGGGAATAAGGAAGCGCTCCCCGAGAGGCCCGATCCCGCCGTATTCGCCGAAGAACTGGAGAGGCAGGTTTTCGCCCGTTATGAGGCTTCTCACGAGGCGATCCGCGAAGCGATCCGCGCGAGAGATTTCCGGCGTGCGACAAGCTTGTACGCTGAGGCGTTTTTTGCTATCTTAGAACAATTCTTTGAGAAGGTTTTCGTGAATGCCGAGGATCTGAATGTGCGGAAAAACCGCCTCTCGCTTCTTCGCGCGGTCCGTGACCTCTACGCGCGTGAAGTCGCCGACCTCTCCAAGATCAGGCTGAAATAAAAGAGCCTTAAATTTTTTGTTCAAACCACCATCTACGAAAGGAAAGGGACACATGTCAGTCATGGCACAAAATAGATCCGGCAAGGAAGGCTCTTCAGGCTCCGCCAACAAGTACGTTTATTTCTTCGGCAGCGGCAAGGCTGAAGGCGAACGCAGCCAGAGGACCCTTCTTGGCGGCAAAGGCGCGAATCTCGCCGAAATGACCAATCTCGGCATCCCCGTTCCTCCCGGTTTTACGATCTCTACGGTCGCCTGCAAAGAATTTTATGCGCTTGGCGAGCAGTGGCCAAATGGTCTCAAAGCGGAGATCCAGGAAAACCTCAAGAAGCTCGAAGAGGCCACTGGCAAGAAATTCGGATCGAAGGAAAACCCTCTCCTGGTTTCTGTCCGCTCCGGCGCGGCGGTTTCGCTTCCGGGCATGATGGACACGATCCTCAACCTCGGCCTCACGGAAGAGACCGTCAAGGGTCTCATCCAGAAGTCAGGCAACGAGCGTTTCGCGTACGACGCGTACCGCCGTTTCATCCAGATGTTCGGCAATGTGGTTCTTGAGATGGAACATCACGGCTTCGAGCACATTCTCAGCGATCTTAAGAAAAAGCGCAAAGCGAAGCTCGACACCGACCTCACGGTCACCGACCTTAAGGAGCTCGTGAAGCAATATAAGGACTACGTGAAGAAGAGCACGAAGAAAGCGTTCCCCGAGGACCCCGCGCAGCAGCTCGAACTCGCCTGCAACGCCGTGTTCGCGTCCTGGAACAACAACCGCGCCATCACGTACCGCAATCTCTCGAAGATCCCCCATGACCTCGGCACGGCCGTCAATGTCCAGTCGATGGTGTTCGGCAATATGGGAGAGACTTCCGGCACGGGTGTGGCGTTCACGCGCGACCCGGGCACCGGCGAACACAAGTTCTTCGGCGAATACCTCATGAATGCGCAAGGCGAAGACGTCGTCGCCGGTATCCGCACGCCCAACCCCATCAGCCACCTCAAGCAGCAGATGCCCAAAGCGTACGCTGATCTGGAATCGATCTATCAGCGTCTCGAAAAGCATTTCCGCGACATGCAGGACATCGAGTTCACCATCGAAGACCAGAAGCTTTTTATGCTGCAGACGCGCAACGGCAAGCGGTCCGCCGCCGCGGCGGTCAAGATCGCCTGCGACATGGTCAAAGAGGGGATGATCACCAGGGACGAAGCGCTCCTGCGCGTTCAGCCCGAACAGCTTGATCAGCTTCTCCACCCGACGATCGACATCAAGGCGAAGCTTGCGATCCTCGCCAAGGGTCTTCCCGCGTCTCCGGGCGCGGCGGTCGGTCAGGTCGTCTTCAATGCCGATGACGCCATCGCGTGGTCGGAGAAAAAGAAAAATACGATCCTGGTCCGCCGCGAAACGTCCCCCGAGGACGTCGGCGGCATGGCTGCGGCCGAAGGCATTCTCACGGCGACCGGCGGCATGACCAGCCACGCGGCTGTCGTCGCGCGCGGCATGGGCAAGTGCTGCATCGCAGGCTGCGGTGAGATCCATATCAACGAGCCGGGCGCTTTCTTCACCGTCACCGATAAAAACGGCAAGACCGTGAAGGTCAAACAAGGCGACTGGATCACGCTCAACGGTTCGACCGGTGAAGTCATTCTCGGCCAGACCCAGCTCTCCAACCCCGAGCTTACCGGTGATTTCAAGCAGTTCATGCGTTGGGCCGACGAGGTGCGCAAACTCAAAGTCCGCACCAACGCCGACACGCCGGAAGATTCGCGCATTGCGCGGGACTTCGGCGCCGAGGGTATCGGTCTTTGCCGCACGGAGCATATGTTCTTCGGAGAAAACCGCCTGCGGGCTGTCCGTGAGATGATCCTCGCGCACGATGAAGCGTCGCGCATCAAGGCTCTGAACAAGCTCGCGCCCGCCCAGAAGGGCGATTTCAAGGCCATCTTCAAGGCGATGATCGGATATCCGGTCACGATCCGTCTTCTGGATCCGCCGCTCCATGAATTCCTTCCGAAGGGCGAGAAGGAGCTCAAGAAGGTCGCGCGTGACCTCAAGGTTTCCGTGAAAGAGCTCGAGAAAAAAGTCGAGTCTCTCCACGAAGTGAACCCGATGCTCGGCCACCGCGGCTGCCGTCTGGCCGTGACGTATCCCGAGATGTACAAGATGCAGGCCCGCGCGATCTTTGAGGCGGCCTGTGAATTGGCCAAAGAAGGCCAGCGCGTCGTCCCCGAGGTCATGATCCCCCTCGTCGGGATGCTCGGTGAGCTTCAGATGACCAAGAAGGATGTTATCCAGATCGCCGAAGAGGTGATGGCCAAGCACAAGATCAAGCTCGACTACCTCGTCGGCACCATGATCGAGATCCCCCGCGCGGCGCTTATTTCCGCCGACCTTGCGAAGGAAGCGGATTTTTACAGCTTCGGCACCAACGATCTGACGCAGATGACGTTCGGGTTTTCCCGCGACGATGTGGGCAAGTTCCTTCCGTACTACATCGAAAAGGGGCTCCTCAAGGTCGACCCGTTCGTTTCTATCGATCAGACGGGCGTCGGTCAGCTCATCGAGATGGCGGTCGAGCGCGGCCGCACCGTGAAGCCGAACCTCAAAGTCGGTATTTGCGGCGAACACGGCGGCGATCCCTCCTCTGTTGAGTTCTGCCACAAGGCGGGCCTCGATTACGTCAGCTGCTCGCCGTTCCGCGTGCCTATCGCACGTCTGGCCGCAGCGCAGGCCGTACTGAAGTCTAAAAAATAGTGCGTGGAGCGTGGACCGCCCGCCGTGATCCGTCACGGCTGGCGGTACACGCGTCACGATCCACAAGACAAAGGAGCTCATGGAAGCCTTAAAACTTTATATCAAAGATATAAAGCATATCCCGCTTCTTTCGGCTGAAGATGAGCTGAAGGTCGCCAAGCGCGTCAAGCGCGGCGACGCCCAGGCACGCCGGATGATGATCCGCTCCAACCTCCGCTTGGTCATCAACATCGCCAAGCAGTATTCCAACTTCGGCGTCCCGCTCCTGGATCTCATCGAAGAGGGCAATCTCGGCCTCATGAAGGCCGTCTCTAAATTCGACCCCAAGCTCGGCTACCGTTTTTCGACGTACGCCGCATGGTGGATCAAGCAGCACGTCACTCGCGCGCTGGCCGACCAAGGAAAGACGGTCCGTATCCCGGTCTATATGGTCGAGACGCTGTCGCGTTTCCGCAAGGTCAACGAGCGCCTCACGCATCATTATCGCCGCAAGCCCAAGATATCCGAACTTGCGCGTGCGATGAAGCTGCCTGTCGCCAAGATCAAAGAATTCATGCAGATGGACCAGGGCACGACGTCCCTCGACCAGCCCGTCGGCGACGAAGGCGACGCGTCGATCATGGACCTCATGGAAGATCCCAACGCGACCACTTCTCAGGACCACGTCAATACGATCCTGCGCAGCGAGCGTATCGAAGTGCTCCTGACTAAAATGAGTCCCCGTGAGCGCGAGATCATCGAGCTGCGTTTTGGACTGCGTGACGGTGAGACCCACACCCTCAACGAGGCTGCCAAGCGCTTCAACATAACCCGCGAGCGTGTCCGTCAGATCGAGGCCGTTGCCCTCAAAAAGCTCCGCGTGCTCGCCGGCAACCAGGAAGATATTTAGCCCTCCCGTTTTCCAGCCCCGGTAGCTCAATTGTCCGCCATCAAAGCGCCGGCGGACATCGTTTATCCGCGCTTTGTGGACGGATCCGCCAACGTTTTAGTGGCGGAGATAGAGCTTGCGAGACCCCCCTCCAAAAAGTTAGAGTATCCTTCTTGCCCCGGTAGCTCAATTGGATAGAGCACAGGTTTCCTAAACCTGCCATGACGGTTCGATTCCGTCCTGGGGCATTTTATTCTGACGGGATCGAAGAGAGTCTTGGCGCGCTGTGCGGAAATAAAATGGCTGTGGTATAATTCCCCTCGTGAGCACACAGGCCCCCGGAAAACGGAAGTTCGTTCCTTACGCGGTCACCGTCGCGTTCCTTGTGCTCATTTTTCTGCTCATGCGCGAGAACGAGGGGCGCACCGCCGCGGAAACGAAGCTCCAAAACGCGCAACACATGGTGGAGGAGCTTAGGTCCGAGAAGAGCTCTCTCGCCAATGAGTTGGAAGCGCAGGTCACCGAACTCGAAACAAAACTGCAGGAACTCTCAGCCCGATACGACGCGCTGCTTATCGAAAAAAGAGCCGAGGCTGAACGGTATGAGGCCAGGATCAGCGATGCAGCCGTTCAGCATGACGCCGAGCTGAAAGAAAAAGATTCCCAGATCGCCGACGGCGATGCCCGCGCGAAGGCCGACGCCAAGAAGCTCAACGATCTTCTCGCCGAAAAAAAGACCGAGATCACCGACATGGGTGCGCGTCTTGAGGAGGCGTCCGCCAAATACTCGGAGCTGCTCAAGAAACGTGAAGCGCTTGAATCCCGAGCGCTGTCTTGCGAAGACCGGGTCGGAGAGCTCGAACAAAGTTTGAAGAAGGCCGAGCGCCTGAGCGCCGAACTGAACGACACCGTGCAAAAGGGACAACTCCAAAAATCAGCCGTCGATTGACCCCACCACCTGATTTCAGCGATTGCGAAGCAATCGGCTCGCTTAGGCGAGCAAATCAGGTGGTGGGGTGACGACGGTTGTATCCAAGGACACCAATATGAAAAAATGCTCCGTATGCCGTGAGAAGTCGCCTGAAGATGAGGGGAGAATGGATGACGACGGGAAGTTCGTCTGTGTCGACTGCGACCAGGCGGGACCGCATGGCGAGGAGATGGAGTGCCCCGAATGCGGAGAATCGTCCGAAGAGCTTCGTACTGAGAAGGTCTGCCCTCATTGCACGGCCGAACTCGAGCCCGATGCGGACGAATTGATCGACGACGATGAGGATGAAAAGGAGGCTAAAGAAAAAGACGGTAAAGATACTAAAAAGTAAGTTTTTGATCAAACAAAAAGCGCTTGACACCCCCACACCCCTTTGATAGCCTAAACACTGTTGTATTTACCTTTACAACTGATGACCTACACTATGCCGCAGAAAGGGGTGAACAACTTCTAGGCTCTAAGGTCATCGGCCGACCCGATAAGTCGGTCTCCTAAAATGCAGTATCCCTAACGTAGACAATAAGCAATTCGGAGGAACACCATAATGAAGTCATTAAAAGCGCTCTTCGTTTTAGCGCTCGGCCTCGTCCTCGTGACGCCGGCTTTCGCTGAAACCCAGAATGTTAAGGTCAGTGGCTCGATCGATGCATATGGCATCGTTCGCGACAACTACGACCTTCAGAAAAACGATCGTGCCCAGACCGCTTCCGCCATTCTTGGCGGCCCCACGGCTCTTGGTACGAATGTCACGAAGTCAGATGGCGACCAGTATTTCATGGGCGTCACACAGGTTGAAGTTTCTGCTGACCTGACCGACAACGTGTCGACTGTTGTGAACCTCGTCAACCAGCGCGACTGGAACGCGTCGCAGTCTGATACGGCTGCTTCCACGAACAACACGGCCAACGAGTTCGACGTCACACTCGACCTCGCTTATGTTCAGATGAAGGAGATCTTCTACTCTCCTCTCACGCTGACCATCGGCCGCCAGGACATCTGGTTCGGTCGTGGTTTCATCATCGGTAACAACAACCGCGCATGGGATCCCCAGGGCACCATCCAGGCCAATGAGTACTCGGCCACGACGGCGTTCGACGCGATCCGTGCGACACTCGACTTCAACCCCTGGACCATCGATATGATCTACTCCAATACCGATGAAAACCACACGGGTCCTGAAGACGACATCACGCTGTTCGGCACGAACGTGAACTACAAGTTCGCCGAATACAATGCGGTTGCCGAAGGTTACTGGTTCTCCGAGATCGATCGCGGTACCCTCGCGACGGTCAACGCCGCCACGGTTGCGCCTGCAGTTGGCGCGATCTCGTCCGGTGAAACCCGCTCGAACGACACGCACACCATCGGTGGCCGCGTGCAGTTCGACCCGATCTCGCAGATCACCCTCGGCGCTGAACTGGCTTACCAGTTCGGTGATTACCAGGTGACAGTCCTGACTCCGGAACGTGATCGCGATGCGTGGGGCCTTGATATTTTCGGCACCTACCGTTGGGATTACACCTGGAAGCCGGAACTGACCCTTGAGTACATCAGCTTCTCGGGTGAGTCCAACGTCACGGCCGGTGCGTCTGCCGATTACGGTGCATGGAATGGTCTCTATCGCGGCCGCTTCTGGACAGCGTACTCGGACTTCCGTGAGTTCGTTTATGGCACGTCTGACGCTGTTGATCAGTCCGCCGCGACGAACAACCAGACGTTCCAGGTCAAGGGTGCCATCAAGCCGCTCGAAGATCTACTTCTCGAAGCCTCGTACAGCTACATCACGACCGACGAGACGATCGCCGGCCGCAATGATGAAATCGGCTCGGAAATTGATCTTCAGGCCACGTATGACTATACCGAAGACGTCTCTTTCGGTCTTCTCACGGCGTGGTTCTTCCCTGGCGACTATTACCTGGGTGGACAGGACGACACCGCTACGGATGTCGTTTCTTCCGTCAAGGTTACGTTCTAAGCAACAAGCTCAAAAAAGACCCCCGGGCCAAAAGCCCGGGGGTTCTTTTTTTCGCTATGCTTCCGAGGGGGCGCGTTCCGTTCAAAGACATCGACGCATCAGTCCTCGGGCAAGGTGCGTCTAACCCGCCGTCGGCTGAAGCCAAAGTTTCCCTCTTAGGACACCTGCCTGCCGGCAGGCAGGTGTCCTTCGGCTTTGCACGCTCCGCTACGCCTCGCGTTCAAGTACCCCAGCGCAAAGCCTACGGCGCTGTAACCCCCTTCAGAATAGAATTTCCGTGCAAGGAATCCGTATGTTTTAAAGGAGAAGGAGGCTGACCTCCTTCTCCTTTGGGAACCTCATCCGCCGCAGAGGAGTCGCTTCGCGACTTTTAAGGTTTTGTTTAAATCGTCTGTGTGATATACAGAGATGAAGATAGGTGTTTCTTTTTATTATCGGCAAGTTAAGGAGTGTTATGTATGGAGCAACAAAAATCACGGTTCGTAGACAGGTTGGGGTGGATTTTTACAAGTTGGCCAATGGCATTTATCGTGCCAGGTATGTGCTTCTTTTATGGAAAAATTCTTACTGATTCAGCCCAAACCGCAATCGCCCTTGCCGTAGGAGCGCTTTTTGGTTGGCTGCTTTTAAAAGCTACTAATATAACTGGATGGTGGAAGATGTTGTTCGCTCTTATCTGGATGGGCGTTCTCATCCACGGAGGGTCATTGTGGTGGAATAAGTATCATTCAAATAGTCAGCCACCCCCATTAGAAATAGGAGAGCTTTTCGAAGTAGAATCAAAGGATCACACCAATCAATCTTTTAAAGATTTAAAGGCTAGTGCAAAAATAATCTCATTACGAGCTAGTGGCCATTCCTCGAATTATTTTGAAGGTTCTGAGTTTAACGGAAGTGAAGGTTCTGTTGGAATGAATCGAATCGCTCAATCTGGGGATGTGTATACAAAAGACGCATCTATTACTCTAAGCCCAGGCTCATCTTTAACTTTCGAAGCAGACCGGCCAAAAGAAGATTAACGAAGTGTCTATCTAGAGCTTCCTGGTGTGATCAAAGCTCCAACCCTCCGTTCCCCGGAGGAGCTGTGAAGCGGAGCGACCTGGTTCCGTCGAGCGTAGCGACGACGGATCGCGAGAGCTTCACTGCAGGCGGATTTCCGGCGGGAAATCTGCCGGTCCGGAGGGGAATGGAGGGATGGAGCAAATACGATCAGGATAGGGAAGCGAAGAATTTTAGACAATAAAAAAGCCCGCCTAGTAACTCTAGGCGGGCTTTAGACTTATGTACCGCTAGTCTTTACGCTTACCTTCAATAAAGTCCTGCACCATTTTCTTGGCGGTGGTGTCGGAATATTGTTTGGGCGGGTGTTTCATGAGGTACGCGCTGACGGAGTAGAGAGGGCCTTTGATCTTGCGTTCGCGGGCCAGCTTGAGGCAGCGGATGGCGTCTACGGCGACTCCGGCGCTGTTGGGGGAGTCTTCCACCGACAGGCGGACTTCCATGTGGAGAGGAACGTTGGCGAAGCCGCGGCCTTCGATACGGATGAAAGCGATTTTGTTATCCTTCTGCCATGGCACGTAGTCGCTGGGACCGATGTGGATGTTCTCGTCATCGAGACGCACGACAAGCTGAGACTGGACGGATTCAGTTTTGGATATCTTCTTATGTTTCAGGCGATTCCTGGCGAGCATGTTGAGGAAGTCGGTGTTGCCGCCGGTGTTGAGCTGGTACGTGCGGTCGATCTTGGCGCCCCGATCCTCGAAAAGCTTTGCGAGGGTACGGTGGACGATCGTGGCGCCGACCTGGGATTTCACGTCGTCGCCGACGCAGGGGATGCCCTTGTCCGCGAAACGCTTGGCCCACTTGGAGTCGGATACGATAAAGACGGGCATGCAATTGATGAAGGAAATGCCCGCCTCGAGACAGCATTCGGCGTAAAATTCTGTGGCCTTTGTCGAACCGACAGGAAGGTAGTTGATGGCGATCTCGGCGCCGCTCTGCTTCAACACCTTGACCACGTCCACGGGAGGCTTGTCGCTCGGGATGAATGTGCGGTCGTCGGGGTAATCCTTCATGTGATCGGCTATACCGTCGAGGATCTGACCCATCTGGACGAGATTGTTGGGCTGAGGCAGGTGATTGGTGATGTACTGCGTGCAATTGGGGGCCTGAAAAATAGCCTTCTTGATCGGCAGACCGACCTTGCGCTTATCGATATCGAACGCGCATACGACCTCGATATCCTGAGGGCGGTAGCCGCCGATCTCGTAGTTCATGAGTCCGAGAGCGTCTTTTGCCGAGGAAGTGTTCTTGCGGTAGAATTCGAGGCCCTGGATCAGGGAACTGGCGCAATTACCGACGCCGATGATAGCGACTTTAATTTTTTTCATAGAACGCTTTTTAAACCTTCCCTTTGCGGAACAATGGTTAGAGGGGACCCAAAAAAAGCCCTCTGGAGGCCCAGGATAACAGGCGTCAGTATAATGAAGCGCTGTTCTCAAGTCAAGGAAAGAACGCTCGCGCATGTAATCCGGAATCTTTCTTTCCAAAGGACATTTCATTTGATATAATTACGTTCTTTGAAACTCCTAAATGTATCAATTTCAATGATTAGAATCCAGAAAGGAACTGAAATACGTGGACCCGCAAGACAATAAGAAACCAAATTCTAAGAAGACGTCGCACGAGTGGTTCCCGGGGCCAATTTTCCTTTGGATCTTCCTTTTTATGAGTATTTTCTACTTCGCCCGTCTGGGCACGATGCCTCTTGAAAAACCTGCAAAACAACTTTCGTACAGCCAGTTTTACGCGGCGCTTGAGGCCAATATAACCACACCGACGCTTAAGACGGGAACGCGCGTCGCCAATGAAGTCATCGGCGATTATATAAACGGAGATCATTACCGCGTGACGCTTCCGGACCAGGATCCCGATATCGAGCGTTTGCTTCGCGCCAACCTTACCAATTACGATATCCGGCCGGAGAAAACGTTCTGGACGCAGCTGCTTTATGCCGTGGCGGGGCCGCTTCTTTTTGTCGGCCTTTTTTGGTTCCTTCTCTATCGCGGCGGGGGTTCGCCCGGCGGCGGCAAACTCATGGCGTTCGGTAAATCGAAGGCTCGTCTTTCAACCAACGTCAAGATCACGTTCGCCGATGTTGCGGGCGTCGAGGAGGCGAAAGAGGAGCTCAAGGAGATCATCGATTTCCTCAAGGACCCGCGCAAGTTCACGCGTCTGGGCGGAAAGATCCCAAAAGGCGTTCTTTTGATGGGGCCTCCGGGCACCGGCAAGACGCTTCTGGCCAAGGCCGTCAGCGGTGAGGCCGACGTGCCATTTTTCAGCATCTCCGGTTCCGATTTCGTGGAGATGTTCGTCGGAGTCGGCGCTTCGCGCGTCCGCGATCTCTTTGACCAAGCCAAGAAAAGCGTGAAGCAGACGGGCCGCGGCTGTATCATTTTTATCGACGAGATCGATGCCGTCGGGCGTCAGCGTTTCGCCGGCATTGGCGGAGGGCATGACGAGCGCGAGCAGACGCTCAACGCGCTTCTGGTCGAGATGGACGGATTCAACACTCAAGAGGCCGTGATCCTCATCGCCGCCACCAACCGACCCGACGTGCTGGACCCGGCGCTGCTTCGTCCCGGCCGCTTTGACCGCCAGATCGTTATCGATCGTCCGGACTTGAACGGCCGCGAGCAGATCCTTAAAGTCCACACGAAGGGCATCAAGATCGGCGACGGCGTCGATCTTAAGTCGATCGCGCGCCAGACCCCCGGTTTTTCCGGAGCCGATCTTGCGAATCTCGCCAACGAAGCTGCGCTTCTGGCCGCGCGGAATAACAAGGATGCAGTCGGACTCGAGGAACTGCAGGACTCCATCGAGCGCGTGATGGCCGGCCCCGAACGCAAGAGCCGCTTGATCTCCGAAAAAGAAAAGTCGATCGTCGCGTACCATGAGTCAGGGCATACGCTGCTCGCGCTCCTGGTGCCGGGCGCCGATCCATTGCACAAGGTCTCTATCATTCCGCGCGGCGTCGCGGCGCTTGGTTACACGATGCAGGTGCCCATGGAGGACCGCTATCTCACCGGCAAGAACGAACTTCTCGGGAAGATCGTCGTCCTGCTCGGCGGCCGCGTGTCGGAAGAGCTCACGTTCGGCGAGATCACGACCGGCGCGCACAACGATCTTGAAGTCGCCACCGCCATTGCGCGCCGCATGATCTGCGAGTTCGGCATGAGCGAGAAAGTGGGCAATCTCACGCTGGGCCATCACGCCAATCAGGTTTTTCTCGGCCGCGATATCGGCAGCGAGGAAAGGAACTACAGCGAAGAGACCGCGCGGCTCATCGATTCTGAGATCAAGCGGATCATCGACGAAGCGTATGCCAAAGCGAAAGAAGAACTCACCAGACACGGCGACAAGCTGAAGCTGCTTGCGGCCGTACTGCTCGAAAAAGAGGTTTTGGATGCGGAGGAAGTCAGAAAGATCGTCGGGATCGGGGTTCCGCAGGCCATCGTTTGAGCTTTGTCTCGGTGATGCCAGGCTGCTGCTCGGGACCGAAACCAAGATCATGGGTGTCCTCAACGTGACGCCCGATTCGTTCAGTGATGGCGGACGTTTTTTGGATCCCGGTCTTGCTGAAGCGAGGGCGCTGCGAATGGAAGAAGAAGGGGCTCATCTGGTCGATATCGGTGGAGAGTCCTCACGTCCCGGCGCACGTCCCGTCTCCTCGCGCGAAGAAATTAAGCGTGTTCGCCCTGTTCTTCACCGCCTCGCCGGAAAAATAAAGATCCCCATATCCGTGGATACGTATAAATACGATGTCGCGGCCGCCGCGCTTGACGGGGGTGCGACCGTCGTCAACGACATCCGCGCGCTGCGCGGCAACCGCCGCCTCGCTAAATTGATCGCACGCCGTAAAGCGGCCGTCGTCCTCATGCATATGCAGGGGACTCCCTCCACGATGCAGAAAGATCCGGTTTACAGGGATCCCGTCGAAGACGTGATCCGATCCCTGCGCCTCGCCGTGGAGGACGCGCTCGACGCGGGCATTGACCGCTCGAGAATGCTTGTCGATCCTGGTTTTGGATTCGGAAAAACGATCGCTCACAACATCGCGCTGCTTTCGCACCTCGAACGATTCGCATCGCTGAAAGTTCCGGTCCTGGTGGGGCTGTCCCGCAAATCTTTCGTCGGCGACCTTACCGGCGCATCCGGTACCGACGGCCGCTTGTCCGGTTCGCTGGCGGCCGCAACCGTCGCTATTTTGAAAGGTGCCCATGTGCTGCGTGTCCATGACGTGTCGGATCACCGTCAGGCCGCAAGGCTCGTCGACGGGGTGGCGGGCTCATGACGGTGGATCTTCTGCGCCTGGTCCACGACTGGTGGAGGCCCTGCCTCGAGATAGGGACCTTTTGGTTCACGTACTACCTTTTCTTTGTGTACATCAAAGACAGCGGGATGATGCAGGCTCTCAAGGGCATCGTGCTGCTCGTCGTCCTCTTCGTCATCGCGCAAATTCTTGAGCTGACGACGATCCGGTGGGTCCTCTCGCATTTCTTCCAGATCTCGATCATCGGGTTCCTTATTATTTTTCAGCCCGAACTGCGCCGCGGTCTCACACGCATCGGACAGAGTCCACTTTTCAAAATATTCCTCAAAGAAGAAAAAGTTGTCGACGATGTGGTGAAGGCTGTCGAGGTGATGTCCAAGAATAAGATCGGCGCGCTGATCGCTATCGAAAAGGAAATGAGCCTCAAGCCTTACATCGAGACCGGCATTTCTCTCGACGCGGTGCTGACGTCCGAGCTGCTTTTGACGATCTTCATGCCGAATACCCCGTTCCATGACGGCGGCGCGATCATCCAGGGCAACCGTGTCGCCGCGGTGAGCTGTCTTTTCCCGCTATCTCAGAGCCAGAAACTTTCAAGGATGTTGGGCACGCGTCATCGCGCGGGGCTGGGTCTGAGCGAAGAGACGGACGCCGCCGTGATCGTGGTTTCCGAAGAAACCGGTGTGGTGAGTGTCATGAATCAGGGGAAGATCACGCGCGGTCTTGACGACCAGGGGCTGCGCCGGTACCTCACTGACCTTTACAAGCCGCAGGCGCCAAAACGCCGTTTGCTTTTCGGGAGGAGCGCCGCATGAAACTGCTCAAAGGCTCGTTTCTTCTCAAGGTCCTGGCGCTTTTTTCGGCGATCGTGAGCTATATTTTTATCCACAACGAAATGTACAACATCCGCACCACCGGGGCGGATCCTTCCTACAAGCTGCTCAAGCTCACCGCCAAGAGCTTGCCGCTCAAAGTGAGGCTTGGCACCGAGCCTCCCGATGGATATCAGATCATAGAAGAGCAGGTGGTCTCGCGTCCGTCACACGTGATCGTGATAGGCCCCGAGGCTTTGCTTGAAGAGGCCGGCAGCGCCGAAACGGCGCTCATCGACGTCAGTGAAAGCACCAAGACCGTCACCAAACGCATTCCGCTCGAAAGCGTCGCAGGCACTCATTTGACTGGAGTGCCGTACACCGTTGAGGTGGTCGTGCCTATCCGCAAAACAGAAGCGGAAGCTCTGCCGCCCGCTGCTTCCGCGTAGACTTTCCGCGCCCATGTTCAAGCTCGGTGTCAACATCGACCACGTCGCGACGCTCCGCCAGGCCAGGGGAGGCGTGCATCCACGCCCCGTAGATGCCGCGCGCATTTGTGAAAAAGCCGGCGCCCACTCGATCGTCATGCATTTACGTGAAGACCGCCGGCATGTGCGTGATTCGGATCTTTTTGAGGTCAAGCGCGCGATCGGCATCCGTCTCAACATGGAAATGTCCATTGCTCCGGATATTGTCCGTGTGGCGCTCAAGCTGCGCCCGGATCAGGTGACGCTCGTCCCCGAAAAAAGACAGGAACGCACGACTGAGGGCGGACTCGACGTGATCGCCAAACGCCGCACGCTGGAGCGCCTGATCCCTGAATTCCGCAGGCGCGGCATCGTGACGAGCCTTTTTATCGATCCTGACAGGCGCCAGGTCGATGCCTCCGCAGCCCTCGGCGCCGAGGCGGTCGAGTTTCATACCGGTGATTACGCCAACGCGTCCGGCCTCGCCCGCACACGCGAACTCGAACGTCTGAGGGCCGCCGTGGGCCGCGCCCGCCGATTGGGTCTTGTGGCGCATGCGGGCCACGGCCTTGATTACATCAATGTAAGACGTCTGCGTTCTATCAAGGGCCTCGATGAGCTCAACATCGGTTATTCGATCGTCACCCGCGCCGTGTGGACGGGTCTCGGCAATGCCGTTCGCGATATGAAGAAACTGATCCGATGACCCCACCACCTGATTTGTCCGCCAAAGGCAGACCGATCGCTTCGCGATCGTTGAAATCAGGTGGTGGGGTGATCGCGCCCGGCGCCATCGGTATCGACATCGTTGAGATCGGCCGGCTCGCCCGTGTCAGCAAGAAGTGGGGAGAAAACTTTCTAAAAAAGGTTTATACCGACAAGGAACTCGCCTACGCGCGTTCAAAGCGTTTTCCCTATCAGCATCTTGCAGCGCGTTTTGCCGCCAAAGAGGCGATCTTCAAGGCGCTCGGTGAAGTCGAGACGGATTTCGTCGGGTGGAAAAATGTCGAGATCTTGAACGATCCCTACGGCAAACCGGTCGTCCACTGGCACGGCGACGCGGAAAAAGTCCGCAAGAAGCGAAATCTCGAGGGCGCTGTCGTGAGTCTTTCACATACCGAGCATTACGCTGTCGCCAGCGCGCTCCTGGTCTTTAAAAAGAAGCGCCGGAAATGAATTTCAGATTGCCGCGGAAATTTCCTTTATTGCCCAGAAAACCGAAGACGGACAAGTCCCGCTACGGCCACGCCCTCATCGCTGCCGGATGCGATAGAATGCCGGGCGCCGCGCTTCTGACAGCACGTGCAGCGCTGGTCTCGGGCAGCGGCCTGGTCACGTTGGCCTCCACGACACGGGTGACCGGTTTGGCGGTCGTCAAATCCCCCGAGCTTCTCACGCTCAACCTGGCGTCTTGCGCAGGTGCGCTCCGGGGTTCCGCTTCCACGGCGGTCCTGCGTTATGCGGCTTCAAAGGGCGTGAACGCTGCTGTCATCGGTCCCGGTCTTTCCGTGGAAGGGGGCGCACCGTATTTTGTCCGTGCGCTGACGCAAAAGCTTGATGTCCCGTTCGTTCTTGATGCCGACGGTCTCAATGCGTTTAAGGGTTGTCCGGCCGAGCTCAAACGCCGCTGCGCTCCCGCCGTGCTCACGCCCCACACGCGTGAATTCGAACGACTTTTCGAAGAATCTGTTCCCGGGATCTCCTCCGCGCGCGTTCGTCTTGTCAAACAGCTCGCCGCGACATATCATATCGTCCTGGTGCTGAAGGGCCCACGCACGCTTGTCAGCGACGGGAGCCGGGTGTATGAAAACCGCACCGGCGGTCCCGCAATGGCCAAAGGGGGGAGCGGGGACGTGCTTACGGGTATGATCGCCGCGTTTCTTGCGCAAGGTCTTGATCCTTTTGAAGCGGCTGTATGGGCCGTGACGATGCACGGAAAAGCGGGCGACCGCGCCGCGCGCCGTTCGAGCGAGCTGTCCGTGACCGCAAGCACAATGATCGAGGAATTACCGGCAGTGTTTCGCTTGGCCTGAATTTATTAAAGATTTGTAAGGTTTGCTGGGGTAGCTCAGCTGGTAGAGCAACGGTTTTGTAAACCGTAGGTCGTCGGTTCGATCCCGACCCTCAGCTCCATATTAAAAAAACCATCCCCCTTATCAAAGGAGGATGGTTTTTTAATGTGGTGGGCAGGCCAGGATTCGAACCTGGGAAGGCAAAGCCAGCAGATTTACAGTCTGCCCCTGTTGGCCACTTAGGTACCTGCCCTAAATTTACCGAGACATTCTAGCATAAAATTATGGAGCGGGCGGCGGGAATCGAACCCGCGTAGCGAGTTTGGAAAACTCGGATTCTACCATTGAACTACGCCCGCTTGAGGTTATTAATCTAGCAGACATCGGCGTTATCGACAAGCCCGAGTCCCGATGCTATTCTAATTCACGTGGACAACCTCAAAGAACGTTTCGGTCTTTTATTGCATAAAGCGGGCGTTTCCGCCGACCTCATCACGGTCGCGGGCCTCGTCATCGCTTTTTTCTCAGGCGTGTTTTCTTTCAAAGGTCTTTTTTTCTGGGCCGGAGCACTGCTCCTTCTGTCGGGATTACTTGATCTGCTCGACGGCGCGGTTGCGCGCGCTTCAAAAAAAACAGGCGTCTTCGGCGGTATCTTCGATTCCTCGCTCGACCGTTATGGGGATGCTTTTGCTTTCGGAGGCGTTGCGCTTTTTTATGCCCACATCGGGAACGTGGTTTTCACGGCTCTGGCGCTCAGTGCGCTCGTAGGGTCATTTGCCACCAGCTACGTTCGCGCGCGCGCCGAATGTGTCCTGCCGAGTTGCCGCGTCGGTTACTGGGAGAGGGGAGAGAGACTTGTTTATCTTTCACTTGGCCTTATCACCGGCAATCTGCCTATGGCGTTATGGGTGCTCGGGACGATGACCCACGCGACGGTGCTGTACCGCCTCGCTTATGCTGCTTCGCCCAAATGCTTTGAGGGAGTCATGGCCGGCCCTGCCAGGCTCGATCGGTTTTTCACCGACACCCGCCGCTCAACCCTTTTTTATGCGGCCAAGACCGCATTTTGGCTGGCCCTTTTATTGGTCCGCATTCCGGCCTAAAGTTTTTAGGCTAAATGCTTGACACGCTCTTTAAAAACATTATAATTTTTATACCATTACGCGCTTTCTTAACCGCAGGGATTGCAATTGTTAGGGATGCACCAGGCTCACCGTGCACGCGCTGGAGTAGCTCAGCTGGTAGAGCATCTGCATGGTAAGCAGAAGGTCACCGGTTCGATCCCGGTCTCCAGCTCCACTTTTGTCGGCTGTCGGACTCATACATAGAAGCAGGGCCTTTAACAAAAAAGGGAGTTTTTAATGTCCAAAGAAAAATTCGATAGAAGCAAACCCCACGTCAACATCGGCACGATCGGCCACGTCGATCACGGCAAGACGACACTGACCGCCGCGATCACGACGGTCCTCGCGAAGAAGGGTTTCTGCCAGGCTCGCGCGTT